>Ga0208412_1000043_pt1 | contig 106556 bp, 107 predicted proteins | sample AntDeeMetag02WF4_FD_184758 | JGI IMG/M metagenome (GOLD analysis project Ga0208412, IMG submission 184758) | Saline lake microbial communities from Deep Lake, Antarctica - Antarctic Deep Lake Metagenome 02WF4 (SPAdes) (version 2) | ecosystem: Environmental > Aquatic > Non-marine Saline and... | reverse complement strand
CGAAGACGGCGTCGGCCCCATGCAGACCAACACCGGCGAGACCGCTCGAGTCTACTTCGCCAACGGCGGCCCCAACCTGCTCAGCTCGTTCCACCCGATCGGCAACGTCTGGAGCGACCTCTACCGCAGCGGCGACCTGCTGAGCGAACCCGCCAACAACGTCGAGACGACTCCCGTCCCGCCGGGCACCACCACTGCCGCTGAGATGGAGTTCCCCGTCCCAGGGCCGGTCAAACTCGTCGACCACGCCCTCTCGCGGGTCGTCCACCGCGGCGCACTCGGCGTCGTCAACGTTCAGGGCGAGGAAAACCCCGACGTCTACGACGAGGATCCGTGAGCGAGAGTGGGTATCCCGCCGCGGACGGCCCACCCGGAGAACTGCCCTTCGTCCTCCTTTTCACACCTCGTCTTCACGTCTCATCGTACCGTTGGTCGCTCTTTTCCTCGATTCTGTCCAATATTAATTCCAACATTCAGGAGTGAGAATGTGACTGGTCGTAATTAAAACTCATCTGACAGTGAGGAAGGGGAATATGTGCGGGAGAACGGCTATGCAGCTTTCATAACGAGTTTCTGCCGAAAGGAAATGACTGGGTCACACTCGAGCGAATCGGAACCGATGATGCAACGACTGTACAACCGCATCTGGCTACTCGCGGCGGCGGCGCTCGTGTTCTTCGCGCTTTCGTACGTCGCGTGGGGCTGGGTCGACGTCTTTTCCGTTCCACTGGGGTGATTCGATGACGTCACCACTCAAACCCCCGGACGGCAACTGGTGGGATCAGCCGGTCAACAGACGCGAGTCGATCTGGCTCGGACTGGGCGCCGCCTGGTCGCTCATCCTCTTCGGTTGGATGAGCACCTGGACGCGCGTCGGCGATCAGAACCCGATCGGCGAAACGTTCCGCATCGACGCCGAGGCGTACCGCGAGAAGATGAGCGCGTACAAGGAAGACGGGACCGAGACCGAGGACGGCCTCGTCCCGCCCGGGACGGACATCTATCTCAATGCAATGCGCTTCCAGTGGGACGGCGCACCAGTCATCCTCGAGGCGGGGACGGAGTACGACATTCACCTCAGTTCCATGGACGTCCAGCACGGCTTCTCGCTGCGGCCGGAGGACGCGCTCAGCAAGCAGATCAACCTGCAGGTGCTGCCCGGCTACGAGTGGGTTGTCCCGATGACGTTCGACGAGCCAGGCACCTACCACATGATCTGTAACGAGTTCTGCGGGCAGGGACACAGGACCATGCACGGCACGATCATCGTGGAGGAGTGATATCGATGGCACACAAACTAGACGTTCTCGGCCTGTTCGACAACGAGTACCGCGACGACGGCTTCCGAACCTGCTCGGTGACGGGCCTCGAGATCCACCGATCCGTCGAGAACCTCGTCAAGCTGTTCGGACTCACGGCGGTCGTCGCCCTGCTGTACGGCGGCATCTTCGCCATCACCGTCGCGATGACCCGCTGGGAAGTGATCGGGCTGCTCGACCCCAGCGATTTCTACACGCACCTCAGCATGCACGCGTGGAACCTCCTGATCTTCTGGATGGTGTTCATGGAGATCGCGATCCTCTACGTGGGCGGGCCGATGGTTCTCGGCCGCCGGCTGCCGTTTACGAGCGTTGCGAAGGCCGGCTGGCTCGTGATGGTCGCGGGCGCGCTGCTGGTCAACTACGCGATCTGGACCACCGAGGCGCCCAACGAAGCGCCGCTGTTGACCGCCTACGTGCCGATGCCGATCTCGCCGCTGTTCTACGCCGGCGCGATCGTCTTCATCCTGGGCACCGTCGTCGCCGCGCTGCCGTTTTTCGCGACGATGTGGTACGAGAAGCGCGAGAATCCGCGGAAGACGCTCCCACTCGTCAGCTTCGCCGCGTTCGTCACGGGAATCATCGCCGTCGAGGCGCTCGTCGGCGGCCTGTTCGCGTTCGTTCCCACCCTGCTGTGGCGACTCGAGTACATCCAGTGGTGGGACGCCGCCTGGTACCGGCAGATGTACTGGATCATCGGCCACGGTACCCAGCAGATCAACCTCGTCGCGATGATCGCGGTCTGGTACTTCCTGACCCACGTTGTCGCCGGCGCGGAGGTCGTCAGCGAGAAGGTCTCGCGGACCGCCTTCATCCTCTATCTGTTCTTCATCAACCTCGGGGCGGCACACCACCTGCTGTCGGATCCCGCAGTGTCGACCGGCTGGCGTCTCTGGAACACGTCCTACGCGTTCTACGGTGCCACGTTCGCGAGTCTGATCCACGCGTTCGCCATTCCGGCGGGAATCGAGGCCGGCCGCCGAAAGCGCGGGAAGGGCGGCGGGCTGTTCGGCTGGTTGACGTCGGCTCCCTGGCGGGACCCGGTGTTCTCCTCGACGATCTTCTCGATCATCCTCTTCGGCTTCCTCGGCGGGATTACGGGGGTTATGATGGGCCAACTGCAACTCAACATGACCTGGCACAACACGTTCGCGACGGTCGGGCACTTCCACGCGACGGTCGTCCTCGGCACCACAGTCGCGTTCATGGGCCTGGTTTTCTTCGTGATCCGAACGATGTTCATGCGCCAGTACGTCTCCGAGCGGCTCGCGTCGATCCAGCCGTTCTTCTACTCGGCCGCGATGGGCGTCGCCGTGTTGATGATGATGTACGTCGGCATTCTCTACGGCGTTCCTCGCCGGACTGCCGAGGTCGTCGAGAACATCCCCGGCACCGAGTTCAGCCTCTCGGCTGCAGCACCCCTGTTCGCCGTCTTCGGAATCTTCGCTCTGCTCGCCATCGCGGGTGGCATCCTCTTCGTTCTCGTGGCAGTCGGCTCGCTGGTCTTCGGCGACCGCGTCGAGAGCGCCGACGATAACGCCGACCTCGTCGCGGACGGCGGGCTGGGCATGGCACAGGACCCCGACGATCCCGTCCACGCCTACGAGATGCGCGGCACGTTCGTCCTCTGTCTGGTCTTCCTCGGTGCCTTCGTCATCACCTACCTGCTGAACTGGTATCTGCTGACCCAGCTCTGGTCGATCGGCGCCTGATCGACCCGACGAACCGCTTCGTTTCACCCACCCATGACACACTCCGACGCCGACGCGACCGCATCGCCGCTATCGTTCGTCAGGCGAGTCCTCATCCAGGCCTGGCGGGACCTCCTGAGCGTCTACTACGCTAACACACCGATCTGGCGGCTGTTCAAGAGCGCCGGGCTGCTCTTCTTCGGCTTTTTCTGCTGGTCGGCGAGCAGTCTGGTCCTCTCCTACGGGATCGAGTGGACGATCCTCGAGTACGTTCGGGCCTACGGCTTCGTCCTCATCCTCTGGGGGCCGCTGACCCACGCCGTGATCGTGCCGCTTGTGATCCGGCTCCGGCGGACCGCCGAACGCCCGATTGTCCGGACGATCGCTCGAAACGGCTCGAAGATCAACATCTCGATCTTCCTGACTATTGTCCTGATACTCGGGACCGCACCCATCTCGCCCATGGTACTCGACTTCCAGTCACCGTTGCAGGACGATTCAGGGGCGGACGTTAACCCGGATCTGGTGTGTAGCAAGTCCAGCGGCGAGATCGACTGCCAGCTCTCGGACTCGACGGGGATCGACAGCGTCGTCGTGACTAGCGGTGACCGCGAAATCGAGCGCGTCGAGGAGACTCCCTACGAGTTCACGATCCGCGAGGCCGACCTCGAGGAGACCGTCGGCCAGGCGGAGTTCGTCGTCGAACTCCGCGACGAGGACGGCGAGACCCTGCGTCGCTACCGCCGGTACGTGTCGTCGGTTCCGGAGGCGTAGACTCGATCCCGGCGGCCAGAACGTGATCACCGCCTCGAGTGGCAGGCCGCTCGCGCTCGCCCCTCGTTTCGGGTTCGCATCCTCGAGCGATCCGTTCTCCTGACATTTCGTCTGGTGCAGTACCCACAGACCGGATCGATCGGTATTGTCGCTCGTCGCGAGCGATAGAACCGCATGATGCGTCTCTCTCCTGCCAGAATCCGGTTATAGGGGTTCCCGACTGAGTGTGAATCGGTGGCTCGAGTATGCTAGAACAACCTCACGCTTCGGCCGGTATCTCGACGCGCCTACTGCGCCGATTCGTCGAGGGCGTATACGCCACCGTCGTCTTCATCGGTGTCGTCCTCTGGACCCCCACAGCCAGCGAGAACGACCGCCGCGACGGTCGCAGACGTGACGAGAAGCCGTCTTCGCTTCATAGGTGTGTATTGGTAACGCATATCAATAAGTGTGGGGTGGAGGGGTCGTACTCGAAACGGGACCGACTGTACTCTCCGTGAGACAGTGTTCAAATCGATCGAATGCGAAGCGGCGATGGCGAGACCTCACCGGCGAAACGTGCTCATCGATCGTCCAGCACTGCCCGCGAGGAGTTGACGACGACGATGGAGCTGCTCGCGGCCATCGCAACCGCGGCGAACAGCGGGTTGAGCAGTCCAGCCGCGGCCAGCGGGATCGCCACAGCGTTGTACAACAGCGCCCAGGCGACGTTCTCGCGAATGCGACGGCGAGTGCCGTTCGCGAGATCGAACACGGAGCGGACGCCGCAGAGGTCGCTCGAGGTGACGACCGCATCGGCGGCGTCCGTCGCGCGGGCCGTCCCATGGCCGAGCGCGATACCGACATCCGCCGCGGCCAGCGCGGGGGCGTCGTTCGTGCCGTCGCCGACCATCGCCGTCACCCCCTCGCGGGAGAGCCGTCGGACGGTCTCGACTTTCCCGTCGGGCGGAACGCCCGCGAAGACCCGATCGACCGCTGGGTGGTCGCGAAACGTCTCGGTCGCGGCCTCGTCGTCACCCGTCAGTACGACCACCTCGCGGTCTGCAAACGACCCGAGGACGTCGCGCCACTCGGTTCGCGTCCGGTCGCCGACGACGATGACGGCCCGCGCTCGCCCATCGTAGCCCACGACGGCCGGGAGACGACCGGCCGCTCGAGCCTCGTCGATCGCCCGCTCGAGGTCGTCGGGAACTGGCCCGACCAGTCGCTCGACGAGCGCGGGCGTGCCGACGACGCATCGCTCGCCGTCGACGGTCGCGCTCACGCCTTCGCCGGGGTGGCGCTCGAAGTCGGTCGGCTCGAGCGCGGGCTCGGTTTCGATCGTCTCGCCCCCCTCTGGATGCTCGAGGTGGCCGCCATCGGACGCGACGGGCGCGCCGCTTTCGGTCCGGTCCGACCGCCCGCGCTCCGCGTAGGCCACGATGGCCTCAGCCGCGGGGTGCTCCGACAGTCGTTCGACGGCCGCGGCGCGGTCGACCGCGTCGGCGTCGCCGCGGACCTCCTGAACGGTCATCTCGCCGGCCGTCAGCGTGCCGGTCTTGTCGAAGACGATCGTTTCGACGGCCGACGCGGACTCGAACAGGGCCGCGTTCGCGACGACGATCCCCCGCTCGAGGGCGTCGCGCAACCCGGAGGCGACCGCCAGCGGCGTCGCCAGACCCATCGCGCACGGACAGGAGACGACCAGTACCGTCAGCCCCGTGAGAACTGCGTCGCTGACTGGCGTCCCCGTCGCGAGCCGCCAGGCCGTGAGGACGACCGCGAGCGTCAGGACGAGCGGGACGAAGATCGTCGCGAGCCGGTCGGCCAGCCGCTGGACGCCCGGCGTCGAACTCTGGATCTCCCACATGAGCGTCGCGATGCGATCGAGCGTGCTCTCGGCACCCTCGCCCGCCTCGAGGACGAGCGCGCTATCGGTGACGATCGCGCCGCCGACGACCCGCTCCCCCGGCCGCTTCGTGACCGGCAGGGACTCGCCGGTGAGGACGGACTCGTCGACCGCCGCCGTCCCCTCGACGACCGTTCCGTCGACGGGGATCCGCTCGCCGGGTTTGACGATGACCTCGTCACCGGCCTCGAGCCGATCGACCGGGACCGTCTCAACTCCCTCCGTCGTTCGGCGAGTCGCGTCGCGAACCCGCGCGGCGGTCACGTCAGTGAGCAGGTCCGTCGCCCGACGCTTGATCCGGCGCTCGTAGTAGGTCCCGAGCGTGACAACCATGATCACGGCAACGGTCACGTCGTAGTAGAGGTGCGTGCTCCCCGTCGCCAGCGCGACCGTGCTGTAGCCGTACGCCGCGGTCGCCGCGATGGCGATCAGCAGGTCCATGTTCGGCTGGCCGACCCGGAGACTGACGTAGGCGCCGCGCAACACGGGATAGCCGGTATAGAACAGGACGCCGCCCGTCAACAGACCGATCATCGCCATCGGCAGGTAGATTCCGACGGGCGACGTCGTGTCGACCGAGAGAATCCCCGTCTCGATTCCCACGTAGCTCGGATAGAGGTAGAACAGGTACCACGGCATGACGAGCATCGCCAGGAACCCACCGATCAGCAGTCGCTGCGCGATCTCCTCGTCGGCTCGAGTCCGTCCCCCGCCCGCGTCGTCGTCGCGGAATCGCGCCTCGTAGCCGTACCCCGAAAGCGCGTCGGGGAGGTCGGCCTCGAGCAGCCGATCGGGGTCGTAGACGACGCGGGCGGTGTCGGTCGCGTAGCTGGCTTCGACGGTCAGAATTCCCTCCTCGCGTTCGCCCAGCAGAGAGACGAACCCCTCGCAGGTCGAGCAGTGCATCCCCTCGATCGCGAGGAACGCCTCCGCACACCCGTCGGGAACCGCTCGTTCGGCGGACTCGGCCGCCCGGTCCACGACGCTCGAGCCGTCCACGTCGTCGACTTCAGCGAGCGTCGCGCTCACCTCGAGGCAACCGCGACAGCAAAAGCGGCCGGCGACGTCGTCCCCGGTCACCGGCGGCTCGGGCGTCGGGAGCCCGCAGAGCGCGCAGGAACTCATCTCATAATCGATACTCGCGGCCGCCGGGTAGCCGTGACGCCGAACGAGTTCGGAACGTCCGCGGTCGGCCGCTCGGCTCGCGGCCGTAAGGGGCTGGAGCAGGTGGCCAGCCGACTCGAGTCCGAATGGGCAGTATTTTTCGCGATCACTGGCCACCGTGGCCGCGTATCGGTTACCGTCGCCTGCGGCAGCCGCCGGCCACCGCGAGCCGCCACGGAAGGACGAATCCGAGCCCGAAAGCGGCGTTGACCAGCAGGAACTTGGGCGGGGCCCCGCCGGGGAAGTACGACGACGCGCGGATCCCGCCGCCGAGCAGCGTGACGGCGAGCCACGCGGCCCCGACCACGGCGACCGTCCGTCCGACGGACTCGAGTGTTCGGCGACGGTACGCGCCCAGTAGCGGGGCGACGATCCCCCAGGCGATCACGAACGGCACCGCCGTTCGGAGGGTGTAGACCGGATACTCCCACGGCTCGAGCCCGTGGGAGAACAGACCGAATCCGAGAAATGCCGTCACGACGACCGCGTCGGCGGCAGCGAGGGCGATGACGAACGGGTCGGAAGCGACTCGGCCGAGTGGGTCCGGACGCGTGTGTGGGTCGATCATGACTTTCGAAAGCAAACACCGCATAGTGTCGACCGCGACGGATGGGGATCCGCGACGGCCTGTTCCTGGAGTACCCGCGGTGTTAGTCGATCGAACTGACGCACACCGGGGATGCGAGTCCTCTCCCGAACGTGTTCCGGTCGGGTGACTCGAGGACAATTCCCTGTCGCACGGGACCGATCGCGAAACCGCCCCGACGATTTCGGAGGCTCTACGCCACGCGAGCGTGCTCGAGCAACAGTTCCGTCAGTCGCTCGGGTTCCTCGTGGGGAACCCAGTGACTCACGCCCGGCAGTATCTCGAGGCGGTGCTCCGCACAGAACGCCGCGCTGTCGACCGCCAGTGCGGGGACGAGTGCCGAATCGTCTTCGCCCCAGACGACGAGCGTCGGTGCGGCGACGCGATCGATCGCCGGTATCGGCGGATAACGCGTCGCTGCCCGGTACCAGTTGAGCATTCCAGTGAGAGCGCGGGTTCGGCTCCAGGACCGCCGGTACCGGGCCAGATCAGTCTCGGTGAACGTTCCCGGCGCGGCCGTCTCTCGAAGCGCTCGCTCGAGGAGGTGATACTCGTCGTACCGACACGCGAACTCGGGGAGCCACGGCAGCTGAAAACAGACGGCGTACCAGCTCCGACGCAGTTGCTCGAGGTTCGCGAGTAGCTGCCGACGGTACGCGGTCGGATGCGGCGCGTTGACGACGGCGAGACGGTCGACGGCCCCGGGGAACCGACACGCGAGGTACCAGGCGACGACCCCGCCCCAGTCGTGGCCGACGACGTGGGCCGCGTCGCGTTCCTCGGTCGCGATCAGGGCGACGACGTCACGCGCGAGTTCCGCCGTTCGGTACGCTCGCACACCGTCGGGCTTCTCGCTGCGATTGTACCCCCGCTGATCGGGAACGAGGACGCGATAACCGGCGTCGACGAGCGGGCCGATTTGCGATCGCCACTCGTACCAGTACTCGGGAAACCCGTGGAGCAAGACGACCAGCGGATCCGCTCGATCGCCGGCGGTGACGACGTGTAACTCGATCCCGTTGACTGTTCGGCGGCTCGAGTTCGCGTCGACCCGTTCCGGGATGGCCGACTCGAGTTCCGACTCCGCTACCGTCGCCCGTGTGCTCGTTCCCATTTGGCATCACCTAGCCGCGGACCGTCCTTAGAGGACGCTTTTCCCGGCCGGGCTCGCGCCTCGAGCGCTCCGAGCCGGATCGGCGCTCACGTCCAGACGCGCAGACAATCCGTCGAGCAGAAGTGGAGGTCGACACTCTCCTCGACGCCGGATTCGACGTAGGTCGTTAGCGTGTACGCAACCTCGTCGGCCTCGCAGTTATCACAGTCCATACTTTCAGTCCCCGGACAGCGACCTTGAGTATGAACTGATTATCTCTCACAGTTGCAGTATTAGTACCTGATTAGACAGCGGTAATAGTATCTTAAGGCCGCCATCGTGACCGGGATCGAGCACTTCGGGGCCGGTCGTCAACTGAACTGAGACGAACAATTCACGTTCGGCCCTCGTGACTGCATGCGCTTCTCTTTTCGCACGAGCAGGGTGGCGTTCGAGAAGCGGGCGGTATCGAAACCCTTACTCTCCGGAGGCCGGTGCGAACACGTATGAGCGACGACGCCGTCAGTCCCGAGGAGGTCCGCCACGTCGCGGAGCTGGCTCGCGTCGACCTCGACGACGACGAGGTCGACCGGTTCGCCGGGCAGTTCGCGGATATCCTCGAGTACTTCGAGACGCTAGACGAGGTGCCGGAAGTCGACCGCGACGCCGACCTCGCGAACGTGATGCGACCGGACGAGGAACGCCCCTCGCTCGACAGCGAGGAGGCGCTCCGGAACGCGCCGGAAACCGAGGACGGCTACTTCAAGGGACCCAACGTCTCGTGATCATGTCGGAGAATATTTTCATCACAGAAGCGCGGATCGAGGGCGACGACGACGGCCCGCTCGCGGGAACGACCGTTGCGGTCAAGGACAATATCTCCACCGAGGGTCTCCGAACGACCTGCGGCTCGCGGATGCTCGAGGACTACGTCCCGCCCTACGACGCGACGGTCGTCTCTCGGCTGAAAGACGCCGGTGCGACCATCGTCGGCAAGGCCAACATGGACGAGTTCGGGATGGGGACGACCACCGAGACCTCTCACTTCGGTGCGACGGACAACCCCGCCGCGCCGGGCCACGTTCCCGGCGGCTCTTCGGGTGGCTCCGCGGCCGCCGTCGCCGCCGGCGAGGCCGACCTCGCGCTGGGCTCCGACACCGGCGGCTCGGTCCGCTGCCCGGCCGCCTTCTGCGGCGTCGTCGGTATCAAGCCCACGTACGGGCTGGTTTCCCGATACGGCCTCGTCGCCTACGGCAACAGCTTAGAGCAGATCGGTCCCTTCGGCGAGACCGTCGAGGACGCCGCGGAGTTGCTCGACGTGATCGCCGGGAGCGACGAACGCGATGCGACAACTCGCGAGACGCCGCTCGAAGATGACGCGAGCTACGCCGACGCCGCCACCGGCGACGTCGACGGCCTCCGGATCGGCGTTCCGACGGAACTGCTCGAGGGCGCCGACGAGGGCGTCGTCGAGACGTTCTGGGATGCGCTGGGAGAACTCGAGGACCGCGGCGCGGAGTACCACGAGGTCAGTCTTCCCTCGGTCGAACACGCCGTCGAAGCCTACTACGTAATCGCGATGTCCGAGGCATCGTCGAACCTCGCGCGCTTCGACGGCGTCCGCTACGGCCGTTCGGGCGGCTACGAGGGTAACTGGAATGAGGCGTTCGCCAAGGCCCGCGAGGAAGGGTTCGGCGACGAGGTCAAGCGCCGGATCTTGCTGGGGACCTACGCGCTTTCGGCGGGCTACCACGACAAGTACTACAAGAAGGCCCAGGACGCTCGTGCGTGGGTCAAACAGGACTTCGACGATGCCCTCTCGGAGGCCGACGTGCTCGCGAGTCCCACGATGCCAGTTCCACCGTTCGAACTCGGCGAGAGTCTGGACGACCCCCTCCAGTTGTATCTCGCCGACGCGAACACCGTTCCAGTGAACCTCGCAGACCTGCCCGCGATATCGGTTCCGGCGGGCGAGACCGACGGCCTCCCCGTCGGGCTCCAACTCATCGGTCCCGCGTTCGGCGAGGAGCAGTTGATTCGCGCCGCGAGCGCGCTTGCCTGAACTGGCCGCGACGACCGCTACTCACTTTTCGCCCGATTCGGTCGCGTCTTAACCTTCGTCGACAGATACATTTTTATACAGTTCTGTCAACTAGGACCATACCGAACGAATCCCTGCAAGAGACTCTCATGAAACTCTCACAGAATCAGGAAGTCGAATTCGACGAGTTCTCGAGAGCGTGCGACCTCGTCGAGGAGTATTTCGCCGACACGATCGACAACGTCGCCTTGCACGCACCCGTCTCTCGTCGGCAGCTCATCGCCGTTCTCGCACGCGCACAGCTCTCCGGTCGCCAGCTCGCGGTCGACGGACTCGCGGAGGACGGAGAGGTCGTCTATCAGTCGAACGACGAAACGCTGCTCTGGCTCGACGGTGGGTTCTGGACGGACATGCGCGGCCAGCATCACCTGGCGCCCGACGAGGGCCGAGCCGCACGCGAGGTCCACCGGCGACTCATCGAAGCCCTCGACGGCGACGTGCCGTACTACAACCGCGAACGCGACCCCTTCGTTCTCATCGAACGGTTCGACCCCTACGAGTAGTCCCGCCGGCACCGCCGGTGGGCGGCCGTTGACGGAACTCGAATGGCGCTCCCTGCACCCGTTCGAGGGAACCCTCTGTCAGCCCTGTCCGCTCTCGTCTCGAGGCGACGAAACGCGTTCGTTCGACATCGTTCCGTAGCCACCGCGAGCCCTCGACGACCGCGGCGTATTCATGTCGAGCCGTTATCTGTCAGCGAAGCGCAATTAGAGTGTGTCCATCGCTCCAGATCCCGACGAGATATTCGACCGGGCAGTCGAGGAAGGCGAACGACGGCTCGATCAATCATTGTTGGAGCTGACTGCGACCAGTTTCATCGCGGGGTTCACCATCGTCTTCGGCATCGCAGCGCTGGGGGTCGTCGACGCGCTGGTCGAACCGCGGTTCGGCGACGTCGCGCACATCGCGGGTGCGCTCGCCTTCGGCGTCGGCGTCGTCTTCCTGGTCGTCGGCCGAACGGAACTGTTCAACGAGAACTTCTTCGACCCGGCCGCGAAGGCGATCGATGAGGACGGCTCCTGGCTGCTCGGCCCCCTCCTTCGGCTGTGGACCGTCACCCTCGTCGTCAATCTCGTCGGCGGGTTCCTCTTCGCGTTCGTCTTCGCGGTCGACGGCGTCCTCCCGTCGGGATCGGCGCACGCACTGTCCCGGACCGCCGAAGGGATCGTCCACCGACCGATGCGGGGTATGTTCGCCAGCGCCATCATCGGTGGTGCGCTCGTGAGCCTCCTGTCGTACCTCCTCGAGGCCGTCAACAGCGTCCGGAGCCGAATTACGATCGCGTACATCGTCGGGTTCCTGCTGGCTCTCGGCCCGTTCGACCACGTGATCGTCACCGCGATTCACGTGTTTTTCGGGTTCCTCTTCAGTACCGGTATCGGGTACTGGGCGCTGGCCGAGACGGTCGTCATCGCGACTGCAGGAAACGTCGTTGGGGGATTGGGTCTGGTCACGTTCACCCACGTCGCCCAGGTGCGGGGCGCGCGGGGCTCGAACGGATCGGTTGAAACGTGACCGGCTACTGCGACGAACCGATCACTCTTCGTACGCGAGGTTCATGATCCACTGCGAGAAGGCGTCGCTGTTTGGGTCGACCTCCTCCTCGCCGATAAACGGCGAGAGCATGTCGCCGGCCATCAGGAGGGTGAAATCGAGATCTCGAGCGGTCGGTGAGACGTAGTAGGTGTTGTGGCCGTCGTACACGGTCTCCTCGCGATCGACGAGTTCCTTCTCGACGAGCGACTCGACGATTCGGCTTCCTTTGCGCGAGGAGACGTCCAGTTCCTTCCAGAAGTCGCTCTGGTGGATACCGCCGGACTCGCGGACGAGCTCGAGCCCGGCCCGCTCGTCCTCGGTGAGTTCGGCTTCGGCCGCGGTAACGCTCACGGTGACCACCTCGCCGTGTGCGTCGCTACAGGCAGGAGTGCGTCCATATCCATACGAGATGGAGCGAGCCGCTTAAATGTGCCCTTCCCCTTCGAGTGCAGAGTCCTCGTCGGTCTCGTGGCCCCCGTGTTCGGGATCGGTCGCACCGTCGCCGGTTCTGACGGATACGTCGTCGTAGCTCGTTCGACACGGCGGCCCCGGCGCGAAGGCGTATCGCGCCGTCTCCGGACCGAGCGCGATCAGCGACGACGATCGCGTCCCGTACCCATTTCGGTGGATGCAGACGCCGAACTCGTGGTCGCCGAGCACGTCACCCGCCCGCTCGAGCCACGCCGCAGCGCTCTCTCCGGACTCGGGCGCGAGCGCCTCTCGCACTGATTTCGCGTTCGCCGCTTGCTCTCGACCCGCATCGGTCCGGACCGACGGGACGTCGACCGCGTCGTCGACGGCGACGTTGACGACGACGTGAACCCCCGGCTCGAACTCGGTCAGGGAGAGCGCGCCGTCCCACTCGTAACAGAACGCGTCCGCCGCGTCGGCCACGATGAGGTAGAAGCCATCGTACTCGTCGGCGTCGGTCGCCGCTTCGACGATCGATTTCGCATCCGCGGCAGAGCGTGCCTCGAGTACGTCGGCGACGAGCAATCCCCGAGAGCGCTCGCCGGCGAGATCGGCGTCGGTCCACTTGTTCGTGATACCGACGAAGACGCCGTACTCGTTGTAGCCGATCCAGGTGCCGCCGGCCTCGGCGTCGCTCGGCGCGACGATCAGCGGCTCCTCACTGTAGACGGCGGGCGGCAGCGCTTCGCGCTCGAGTGCCTCGTCACGGTTCGCGGCGACCGCGACCGGCGCGTCGTCGAAGACCTGCCAGGCGAGCGTGAGCGTACACACGGGTCGGCGTAGGGACGCCACCGTCTTAACTTCGGCTCCGACGGGGCGCTCGCTCAATCGTCGTCAGTCACGCTGCGGGTAGTCCGCTGCCGGCGGACCGTCTGGGGACCCAATCGTTCCCGCTCGTCGTCCCGGACGTAGTCCCGGGCGACGACGTAACTGCCATACAGGATGAGCAACAGGAACAGCGAGAACGGGAGCGCCATCGTCACTGAGAGCGACTCGATGGCGCTGAACTCCTCGAGTCGGAGTGACATCATCCCGAAGAGCGCGAGCAGCGCGCCCCACCACGCGCGGTTTCGCGGGTTGGGGTTCTCGTCGCCCAGCGTAATGGCCGAGATCATGAACACCGCCGAGTCGAGCGACGTGATGATGTAGCCGGCGATGATGAGAACGAACAGCACCGCGAGCACCGTGCCGAACGGCGTGATCTCGAGCGCTCTCGCGACGGCTGCGGGATTGCCTGCCGAGGCCATCGCTTCGGCGACCGGTTCCTGATAGCCCGGCGCGAGCACCCAGCCACCGATGAGACCGTGCTGGATCCACGTGAAGACCGTCGGGACGACGACGAGCACGGCGAACATCTCCCGGATGGTCCGCCCCTTCGAGACGCGGGCGACGAAACTGCCGACGAAGATGCTCCAGGCGGCCCACCAGGCCCACCAGAAACCGGTCCAGTTGGCCGCCCAGTTGCCCTCGGCTCCCGGCGCTGTGTACAGCGTCAGCCGGAACATATCGCTGAGCCAGACGCCCGTCGCGTCCAGACTCAGTTCGAGCATGTAGAGCGTCGGTCCGACCACCACGAGCACGGCCATCGCGACGCCGATGAGCACCACCGTGGCTCGAGCCGCGTTGCGGATCCCTTTTCGGAGGCCGAGCCAGACATCAGCAAGGAAGACGGCGCCGATCAGCGCGAACACCGCGTAGGTCAGGACCGTCGCGTCGAGTCCGAACACGCGGCTGAGGATCGCCGACATCGTCTGAGCGCTGAAGCCGAGCGTCGTCGAGATGCCGCCGATCGTGGCGATGAGCGCCGCCAGATCGACCAGCCAGTAGAGCCCGGGGATGCGATCTTTGTCGACGACACCGGTGAGCATCGAACTGATCTTGTACTCGCCGACGCCGTCCGTGTAGACCACGATCCCGAAGGCGATCGCAACGGGGAGATACCACATCGCCAGCCCCGGGAACACCTCGTGAATGAACATGAAGGCCAGTGCCATCGACTCGGCTGATGCGCCCTGGACGGGGGCGGGATCCGGCGGCGGATGCTGGACGATCGACACCGGTTCCGCGACGCCCCAGATGAGAACCGAGGCACCGAACCCGACGGTGAACACCATCGATAGCCACGAAAAGAGGCCGAACTCCGGTTCGGCGTCGGGGCCGCCGATACGGAGCCGACCGTATCGTGAGACTGTGAAGGCGAAGACGGAAATGAGTAGAACGAACCCAAGGAGGATGAACCACCAGCCGAAGTAGGTGAGTATCCATCCCTTCGCACCGGTGAGAACGCTGCTCAGCAGCGACGGCCGGAAAAAGCCGAACCCGCCGAGCGAGAGCATCACGCCCATCGTCACGAAAAAGAGGGCCCGCTCCGCCCGCGATGCGTCCTCGAGGCCGAGAAGTTTCCCCGCGTTCATCGGTCGACCCCCCTGAGAGTGCCGTCAACACTGAGAGCGCTGTCAACACCACAGTTGTTTGACGTGATCTTCGGCCGCGTGATGTCGCTACTCACAATTTTGTGAGCTACCATCAGATGTGTCCCGAATCCCGCAGCTAAATACTGATATACTCTTTGTCTCGAGACCGTCTCCAGAGCCGTTACCACACTCGACCCTGCCGTCTCGATACCGTTCTCCTCGGCGGAAACGGAGCGGGACTCCGTCCCTCGGCCAGTCGGATGTCGCTCGATACCGGCTACCGCCGAATCACGGCGACTCGGCCGGGTCGATGCCGCCCTCGAGCAGCCGATCCCGAACCGCATCGCGGTCGACGGTTCCCGACGCTGTCCGGGGAAGTTCATCGGCGAACCCGATCGTCTTCGGTCGCTTGAACCCGGCGAGGCGATCGTCACAGTGAGCGAGCAGCGACTGCTCGAGCCGCCCATCCGAATCGATCTCGGGGTCGGGAACGACGAGCGCTGCGACCCGTTCGCCCCACTCCTCGTCGGCGAGCCCGATGACTGCGGCGTCGGCGACGCGAGGATGCGATCGAAGCACCGCGACGACCGCCCCGGGATCGACGTTCTCGCCGCCGGTGACGATCCGGTCGCTACGGCGATTGAGGATCCACAGTCGTCCGTCCGCGTCGCGATAGCCGACATCGCCAGTGTGTAATCCGCGCTCGCCGAACGCGGACGCGGTGTTCGCCTCGTCGAGATAGCCCGGCGTCACCGTCGGTCCCGACACGACGAGTTCTCCCTCTTCGTCGGGCCCGACCGTTGTGCCGGTCTCGTCGACGACGGAGACATCGGTGAACAACAGCGGCTGTCCAACGGTGCCCTCGTACGTGTCGATTTCCGTCGGCGTCGCCGTCGCGATCTGGGAGGCCGTTTCGGTCATCCCGTAGGTCGGATGCACCGGAACGTCCGCCGTCCGGCAGCGCGCGAGCAACTCGCTCGAGGCCGGCGCGCCGCCGAGCAGGACGAATCGCAGGGTGTCGGCCGGTTCCCAGCCGGCCTCGAGCAGGCGCTTGCACATCGTCGGGACGAGCGAGACGCCCGTAACGTCGTACTCCTCGAGCACGCGCGCGGTCGGTTCCCCGCCGAACTCGCGCTGGATCACGACGGGTGTGCCGTACAGCGCTGACCGGAGGACCGGTGCCAGCCCGCCCATGTGGTACATCGGGAGACAGCACAGCCATCGATCGCTCGGCAGCACGCCGAGTCGGAACGCGGAGGCCGTGGCGCTCGCGACGAGGTTGCCGACCGTCAGCCGGACGCCCTTCGGCTCCCCGGACGTCCCGGAGGTGAACATGAGCAGCTGCGTGTCGTCGCGCTCGAGCGGGACCGGGTCGACCGATCGGCCGTCGAGCCCGCGGTCGGTCTCAGCCGCGTCGCTCAGCTCGGACGAGAGCAGCGATCCCGTCCGGTGGTCGTTCGGTTCATCGACCGACCGAACGTCGACCGACTCGGTTTCGGCCGCGATTTCGAGCGCCGCGGCTTCGGTGTCCCGCTCGCAGACGACGGCGGTGATATCGGTCCGCTCGGCTTTCCCAATGAGTTCGCCGGTCGTCTCGCGAACGTTGAGCGGGACGACGGTCGTTCCGGTCCGCATCGCGGCGAAAAAGAGGGTCGCGAAGGCCGGGCGCGTGTCCATCAGAACGCCGATTCGCTGAGAGTCCCCTCGCTCCGCGTCACTTCGCTCGAGGACGGCCGACTCGAGGGCTGACGCGGCGCGGTCGACGCGACGATCGAACTCGCGAAAACTCCACGCCGCGTCGGTCTCGATATCGAGCAGCGCCGTCCGCTGTGGCGTCGCGGCCGCGCGGTGGGCGATCGGATCGCGCGTCGGCCAGTCGACTGGGCCCGGAGTCATCGCTCACTCCAGACGTCCGAGACGCCGAGTCCCTTCGCCTGCGGGACGACCGCCGACCCCTTCTCGAGCAACACGGGATCCCGCCCGAGATCCGCCGCGAGCAGTTCGCCGGTCGCGAGCCCGCAGGCCGGCACGTCGGGGATCGCCGCTGCAAGGTGGACCGCGCCCGTCCGGGCGACGACCCCGTCGATCGTCGTCGTCACCAACGGCGTGATATCGAGTTCGGTCAGCCAGGCCGCGACCTTCCGGGCGACGTCGATTCCGCCGAGTGCCATCGGCTTCAGAACGACGACGTCCGCCGCGTCGGCCTCACAGATCGAGTCGACGCCGTGCTCGAGCAGTCCCTCGTCGAGTGCGATCGAGACGCCGCGACTCATCGCCCGGAGATCCGCGTGTCCCTCGAGCGCGCCAGCGGGCAGCGGCTGCTCGAGGATCGAAACCCCTAGATCCGCGAATGCGTCGAGCGCCGATTCGGCTTCCTCGTAGGTCCACGCCTCGTTGGCGTCGGCCCGCAGCTCGACGCTCGAGCCGACGGCGTCGCGAACGCGACGAACGCGCTCGATATCGTCCTCGACGCTTCGGATCCCCACCTTCAGCTTGCAGCAATCGAAGCCGCGATCGACCGCCCGACGTGCTTCGGACACCGTTTCTGCGGGGGAGCCGTCGCCGATCGTCGCGTTGACGGGAACCCGACCCACCATCGGCCCCTGGCCGAGATAGCGGTACAGCGGCGTCGACTCGCGCGTCGCCTGCAGGTCCGCGAGCGCGAGCGAGAGCGCGTGTCTGGCCGCGACCTGCCGGTCGACGGTCTCGAGCGCCTCGCTCGGCCCGCCCGTCCGAAGCGCGTCCCAAGCGCGCTCGAGCGCCCGTTCGCAGTCTTCGAGGGACTCGGTCCACCCCTGAAGCGGCGTGGCTTCACCGTAGCCGACGGCGGGTTCGGGCAGGACTCCACCGCCGGTTCCGTTCGGATCGGTATCGCTGCTCTCGTCGACCAACCGGACGAGAAATCCGTCCCGCGAGTCGATCGTCCCGTCGGCCGTCTTCAGCGGCTCGGCAAGGGGGAGCGAGAACGATCGGTACTCGAGGGAAAGGTCGTTGGTCTGACTCATAGGACCACCAGCCCCCCCGCGAAACAGATTGCGTACATCGCGAGCAGTTTGCCGGTCCCCTCGAGTGCCGGGTTGAGCGCCTCGCCGTCGGTTCGCGTACAGACGGTTCGGGCGACCATCGCGGCGTAGGGCAGCGTGACGAGCGGGAGCAACACGCCGGGGCCGAAGCCGGCTGCGAGCCAGAACCAGACCGGGACGACGTAGGCGAGCGCGAGCATGGCGACGTACTCGAGGCGGCTCCACCGGTAGCCGAGCCGAACTGCGAGCGTCCGTTTGCCGGTTTCGGCGTCGGTCTCCAGATCGCGGACGTTGTTCACGACGAGGATGGCGGTCGAAATCCCGGCGACGGGCAGGCTCGCCACGACGGCTTCGAGCGGTATCGTTCCGTCGGGGATCGTCGTCGCCAGCGGCTCCGCGAGGACGGCCGCGGCCTGGACGTAGTAGGTCCCGGTCACGGCGACGAGGCCGAAGAAGACGAAGACGAACAGGTCTCCGAGGCCGTGATAGCCCAGCGGGTAGGGGCCGCCGGTGTAGGCCCAGCCACAGAAGACGCTCACGAGCCCGATTACGAGGATCGGAAGCCCGCCGACGTAGACGAGGTAGGTCCCGGTGAGGATCGCCAGCCCGAACGTCACGGCGGTCGCGAGCTTCACCTGCTCGGGCGAGATGAGCCCCGACTGGGTTACGCGGGTAAAGCCCTCGCGATCCGCCGTGTCGGCACCCTTGACCGCGTCGTAGTAGTCGTTGGCGAAATTCGTTCCAATCTGTATCAACGCCGATCCGACGAACGCCATCACTGCCGGCACCAGCGCGAACACCCCCTCGTCGGCTGCCAGCCCCGTCCCCACGATGATCGGGGCCGCAGCCGCGGGCAAGGTCTGGGGGCGGGCCGCCATCAGCCACGCCTTCGTCCGTGATATCTCGACCTCGGCCGAACTCATTAATCGAGTGTCCCACTCGAGAGAGTGTCAACGTTGGCATTGCGAGCCGACCGATGCCCTATCGACAGTGAAATTACGGCTCGGGAACCACCAGCTCGAGCGGCTCCATCTCGACGAACGCGGTCTCGTATCCCTGGTGTCGCGCCGTTTGCGGCGGTGATTCGACCGTGATCGTTACCGAATCGCCCGGTCGCGCGTCTGTGAGGGGGCCTCCGTAGTGGAACCCGAACTCGCTATCGAGCGTTCGTGTAAGCTCGAGTGAGTCGTCGATGGCCGGTTCCCCGTCCCGTTCGACCCCAGCGCGCAGCGACATGTTCGCGAGCGGCACGCGGTTGTACGGCGTCCGCGGCGAGACGAGCAGGTATCGGTCGTCGCCGTCGGCCAGCCGCGAACCGGACTCGAGCAGCGTGACGACGAACGCCGCATCGCCGCTCATCGGTACTTCGTCACCCGAGTCCGTCCCGGAGTCAGCGTCCGGATCGAGCAACTGGGTTCCGGGGTAGTCGTCGGCGGGTGGCAGTGCGGAGTACGGAACCTCGGAGTGCGTTCCCTCCGTTTCTCCGTCGTTATCGTCGGTCATGGGTTCGAGCGCGCCCTGGTCACCCCAGCGGTCTCGGTCCAGGAGGTCGATGCCGTCGACGACCTCCTGGCGGAAGGTGTCGTCGTAGGTGAATTCGAACGTCACCGTCTCGATCTCGCCGAAGCGTCCCGCGAACGCACCGATTCGCCGCATCGAAACGGGCGGCAGTTCGATCCTGACGGCGTAGGTGCCATCGCTCGGGAGGGAGACGTTGTCCCCGACGTGGAGCCCCATCTCCTGGGACACCATCGGCCATAGCGACGATCGTCGCCGCCAGTCGTCCTCGCCGTCGATCGTCACTCGGGGCGTGCCGTCGACGGGAAGCACGCGCTCCGTCGCCGGATCCCAGACGACGATCATCAGGTGAATCCCGCGGCTGCCGTCGGGTTCGACGAGCTGGCGATCGGTCCCGGTGACGAGCCAGAACGGATGCGGGTACGAGAGCATCGGTGCCAGCGCGTAGTCGCCGGCCTGCACCGGCTCGAGGACTCGCATCGATTTCCGGTGGCCGGGGAGATAGACAGCGTCCGGCGGGTTCTCGATCATCGGAATCGGCGCGGTTCCCGCGGTATCGTCGCCGTCGCGTTCGGTTCCGGTTTCGCGGTCGCCGCTGCTCTCGTTACCCTCCTTCGTTCCGCTACCCGGCGCTGTACAGCCTGCAACGGTGAGCACAGCCGGGACGACGGCCGTCCGTCGGAGGTACGTTCGTCGATTCATAGCGGGTCGAATTACTCGAGCGGCGGACAAGCGGCTGCCCGGCCGCTCAGTAGTGCCACGGGTAGTCGTCGAAATCGGGGTCACGGCCCTCGACGAAGGCGTCCCGTCCCTCCGCCGCCTCGTCGGTCATGTACCCCAGCCGCGTCGCCTCGCCCGCGAAGACCTGCTGGCCGACCATCCCGTCGTCGGTCATGTTGAACGCGTATTTGAGCATCCGCATCGCGGTTGGGCTCTTGGAATTGATGCGCTCGCCCCACTCGAGTGCGGTCGCCTCGAGTTCCTCGTGTGGCACCGCTTCGTTGACCATGCCCATCTCCGCGGCCTCCGCGGCGTCGTAGGTCTTCCCGAGGAAGAACACCTCGCGGGCCTTCTTCTGGCCGATTTGCTTGGCGAGGTACGCCGAACCGAAGCCGGCGTCGTAGCTCGCCACGTCGGGGTCGGTCTGGAGGAACTTCGCGTGCTCCTCGCTCGCGAGCGTGAGATCGCAGACGACGTGCAGCGAGTGGCCGCCGCCGACGGCCCACCCCGGGACGACGCAGACGACGACCTTCGGAATGTGCCGGATGAGACGCTGGACCTCGAGAATGTGCAATCGACCCTGCTCCGATGCCCGTTCTTCGTCTCCTTCATATTGATAGCCGTCCTCGCCGCGAATCGTCTGGTCGCCGCCGGAACAGAAGGCCCACCCCCCATCTTTCGACGACGGACCGTTCCCGGTCAGCAGGATGCAGCCGACGTCGGTCTGGCGCTTGGCGTGGTCCAGCGCGTCGTACAGTTCGTCGACGGTCCCCGGCCGAAAGGCGTTGCGAACGTCGGGTCGATCGAACGCGATCCGAACCGTTCCGGAATCGACCGCCCGGTGGTACGTGATGTCCTCGAACTCGTCGTTCAGGTCCGCCGCCTCCCACTGCTCCGGATCGAAGCGTTCCGAAACCATTTGCTCGAGTGTGGTGTGCGGGACGTGAAATAGGTTCTCGTCGCGATTCGGCCGATTTCATATAGCGATATATGATTTAGATGTCGGATGCAGACCGAATTTTCGTGCCAGCGAGTGCTGCGGTCACGGCGCGATCACCGTTCGCGAGTGACAGTCATCTAGCCCGAGTGGTTTTTTACCCGGCCGCCGAAGCGCTCACGCGATGGGCGAGTCGTACTACGAGGTGCTCGAGGTCGATTCCGATGCCACCCGAGACGAGATCGAATCGGCCTACCGCGAGCGCGTCCTCGAGACGCATCCAGATCACTCCGACGACCCCGACGCGGCCGAGCGGTTCCAGCGGGTCACGACCGCGAAGTCGGTGCTCACGGACGGCACGGAGCGCGCACGCTACGATCGGTTCGGCCACGACGCCTACGTCAGTCTCGCGCGGGGACCTGCCGGTGGGGAACCCTCGAGCGGCGGCGATGACGCGAACGGTGCAGCCGACTCGAGCGGCGCGGGCACGGGTGGTTCCGCGACCGACAGCGGCGGGGCGACTGAGAATGGCCGGAGGAAATCGGGCCGCTCGAGTGGGGCGCGGACGAACCGGCGGACCCGAAGCGGGACCGACGGCGACAGCGGCGCTCGAGCAGGGAGCCATCACGCGCGCCAGCGGAGCCATCGGCAACGCCGACGGAAGAAGCGACGAGCGACGGGCGACTGGCCCTTCGACGGCGGCCGATCACAGCCGAACGGGGCCCCGAATTCGGGACCGACGGCGGGACCCGGGGGTGCGGCGGACGCCGACGGCGACGGTGTGGCCGGGTTTCGCTACGCCGTCCACGACTGGGACGGTGCGGTCGATCTCGAGTGGGAGGGGCAACCGATCGATGGAACGACGGCGGTTTCGGTGGGATCAATTGCGTTCCTCTACCCGATGCTCGTCGTTGCGAGTCTGACGCCGCTGTTTTCACTGCCGGTGAACGCGACCGTCGCCGCGTGCACGCTCCTGTTGATCGGCTACCTGCTCACGATGCCTCGAGTCGCGATGGTGACGTTCGGTGTCTGGAGCGTCCTCTTTCCAGCCGGGATGGTGGGGTTTTCGCTGGTCGATCCGTTCACCCTCTTCGGCTTGCTGGCGCTCGGATTCGCCTGGGTGCCGTTCGGCTACGCCGTTGCCCTCTGGTGGGCCCTCCGGCCCTGAAAACCGATATTGAACTGTACGCGTGAATCTTCCAAATATACTCTGTCAGAGACACGGACGAGATCGATCTTGATTCGGCGATAGGAGAAGCAAGTGTTCTGCTACCGTGGGCACTATAGTAACAACTACAACTATTTACACACTGATCGCACAACTGTCGTGCGATCAGGTGTGCATTGACTTGCAGTGGCTACTATAGGGGAAGCCACACCCTCCCCAGCCGATTCGCTCGTTCCCGTTGGTCACTCACTCATCCCTCGCACGAAATCGTCGCTCGTCCTCGTTATCACTCGGACGACCAACAGCGCGCGCCACCGCATACCGGTTCATCAGTTGAGAACGAGGCTGGCGGACTCCAAATCAGTCCGAACTGCCGACAGCATCGTCCTCGAGCACGCTCGCGACCCCGTCCGTAACCCGCCCCGTGAGCGCGTCGCGCCGCCGGTGGTTCGCTTCGGAATCGAATTCGACGGCGAGGACTTGTGTACCTGCGGCCTCGAGCGATCGACGATATGCGGCCGCGAAGTCCGCGGGAGCCACGCGCTCGAACTCGAGGCCGTACGTTTCGCCGAGCGCGTCGAACTCGAGGCCGTGGGGCGTTTTGAACTGCTGGGTGAACGGCGGATCGAACTCCTCGATCGGGAGTTTGTGAAAGATACCGCCGCCGTCGTTGTCGAGCAGGACGATCGTCGCGTCAACGTCACAGCGCTCGACCGCGAGCAGCCCGTTCGAATCGTGGTAGAACGCCAGGTCGCCGGTGACGAGCACGAGCGGGTCGTCAGTCGCGCTGCCGGCACCGAGCGCCGTGCTCGTAATCCCGTCGATCCCGCTCGCGCCGCGGTTTCCGAGCACCGTCAGGTCGGCCGCTTGCGGCCGGCCGAACCGGTCGGCGTCCCGGATCGGCATGCTGTTCGAGACGAACACCGTCGCCGGGTCCGGCGCGTTCGAAAAGACGGCTGCGAGGATCGCGCCCTCGAACGGCTCCGACTCGAGTGCGCTCGCGGTCAGCGCCTCGTCGCGAATCTCCCAGTGGCGCCGTTCGGCCGCATCGAACCGGGCGCGCCAATCGTCAGCGGTCGCCGCGTGCGGCATCGAATCCTCGGGCGCGCTTTCGGCGCGATCGCTCTCATCGAGCGCCTCGAGCAAGCCGTCGATGACGGCCCCGGGATCGGCCGCCAGCAGGTCCGTCGCGGTGAACGTCGCTTCGCGCCACGCGCCCGCGGGATCGAGCAGGAACTGCCGGGCGTCGGCGTCTCGAAGCCAGTGTCGGAGCGGTTTCGACGTCGGAGAGGCTCCGAATCGGAGGACGACGTCCGGCGACGGAAGTTCGGCGATGTAGGCGTCGTAGCCGCCGTAGACCGAGCACGATCCCTCGCGGTTCTCCCTGCCTGCCGACCCGACGTGCGGGCCGAACCGAAGCCCCGAGAGCGGATCCGCGAGTATCGGCGCGCCGAGCCGGTCGGCGAGTTCGGTGACCGCGGCGGGCTCGAGACCGATCAGACCGTCCGGATCGGCGGGTCCCGCGACGAACAGCGGCCGATCGGCCGCCTCGAGCGCACCCAGCAGCCGTCGGTGGTCGTCGTCCCCGAGCGCTCGCGTCCCGCCGGTCGTTTCGACGAACGGCCCGTCTCGTCCCCTTCCGGCCAGCGTCTCGGCGAACGACTCGGGGATATCGCCGGGCACGTCGATCGGCTCGAGGGGCTTTCGGAACGGACAGTTGAGGTGGACCGGACCCGGCGGGACGCCGGTCGTTTCGGCGAGTGCTCGCGCGGCGGTCGTCCGAAGACTTCGCACCGTCCGCTCGTCTGGTTCGGGTTCGGGCAGTTCCGCGTCCCACCGCACTGCATCGCCGTAGAGTTTCACCTGGTCGACGGTCTGATTCGCCCCGCTGTCACGCAGTTCGGGCGGTCGGTCCGCCGTCAGAACCAGCAGCGGGACGCGGGCCCGATCGGCCTCCATCACCGCGGGGTGGAAGTTCGCGGCCGCCGTCCCGGAGGTACAGACCAGCGCCGTCGGCTCGCCGGTCCGCCGTGCGCGGCCGAGCGCGAAGTAGGCCGCGGCGCGCTCGTCGAGGTGCGAGTAGACGTCGATCTCGGCGTGCTCGGCGAAGGCGACCGTCAGCGGCGTCGATCGGCTGCCGGGCGCGAGACAGACGGCCTCGAGGCCGCCCTTTGCGAGTTCGTCGGCGAGGACGCGACCCCAGAGGGTCGCGCGGTTGGGTTCGGTCATTGGATCAGGTACTACCGTAATTCGTCGAGGATCGGCCGGAACTTCAGTTGTACTTCGTCCCACTCGTCGTCGGGATCGCTGTCGGCGACGATTCCGTTCCCCGCGAACAGCGTCACCGTCTCGTCGCTCGCGACGCCGGAGCGAAGCGCGACCGCGAACTCGCCGTCGCCGGCGGCGTCGAACCAGCCGACCGGCGCAGCGTACCAGCCCCGATCGAACGGCTCCGCGTCTCGGATCGTCTCCCAGGCCGCGTCGGGCGGGACGCCGCCGACCGCGGGCGTCGGATGAAGCGCCTCGACGATCTCGAGGACGTGACGGTCGCCCTCGAGCGTCGCCTCGATCGGCGTCTGCAGATGCTGAATGGTCGCCAACCGGCGAATCGTCTGCTCGCGAACGGTGAGATCTCGTGCGAACGGGGCGAGCTGTTCGCAGATCGCGTCGACGACGAGTCCGTGTTCGTGCTGGAACTTCGCGTCGGCCCGCATCCGTTCGACGTGTGTCTCGTCTTCGGCCGGCGTTTCACCTCGGGGAACCGAGCCGGCCAGCGCTTCTGTCTCGACGCGGTCGCCGCGTTTCGAAACGAGTCGCTCCGGCGGTGCACCGAAGAACGTACCGCCGACATCGTGAGCGACCAGAAATCGATAACAGTTGGGGTACTGGCGTCCCAGCCGCTCGAGCGTCGCGGGAACGTCGATCGGCCCCTCGAGGTCGACCGAAAGGGCCTGCGCGAGGACGACTTTCGCGAGCCGTCCCGCAGCGATTCGTTCGAGAGCGGTTTCGACCTGATCGGTCCACTCCGCCGGCGAGGTAGTGCGCCGCGTTCCGGCGACGCCGGGTGGCGAAGCGCTCGGACCCGTCGTCGACTGCGTCGTCAGGCGGTCGTGCCAGTGCTCGAGGCGGTCCTCGGCCTCGTCCGCTCGGCTTCCGACGGCCGTCAACCACGTCCTGTCGTCGGTGCGGGTCACGAGGACCTGCGGAACGACGAACGAGGCCGCGTCGAAGCCGGCCCAGGGGGCGGCCGGCTCGTGGCCGTCGTGAAACGAAAAACCGCCAATCGCCCGCGGTCGGGCCGCCGCGGGCCCGTCGTGTGTGAGCCGGTCGAACGCTCGGCTCGCCTGCGATCGAATTCGATCGAATCTGTCGGTACCGTCCGCGGTAAACCGAACGGCGACACCTCGACCGACAAGTTCGAGACCGTCGGGATCGGCCCACTGGATGCGTGAATCTGCATTTCCGTCAAGGATCGAACTGACGGAAACACTCCCCAGATCGCGGCTCCGGCTGACGAGTTCGACGGCGCCATCCGCCGACTCGGTCTCACCAGCCAGTCGGCCCTCGCCCGACGATCGGTCCATCGACACCACGTCAGGACCGCCCCGCCTTCAGCCTAACTATTTGCAGACCGATCGCGAAACGGGTCCCCTTCGCAGGTCTCGCCGGAATCGACGCTAGCTGTACCGCTCTTCCTGCCACGGGTCTGCAGTCTGGGAGTACCCCCGGCGCTCCCAGTACCCCCGCTGGGGTTCCGTAAGAAATTCGATGCCGTCGACCCACTTCGCACCCTTGTAGGCGTACTTGTGAGGCGTGACCACCCGGAGCGGGCCGCCGTGATCTTCGGGGAGCGGTTCGCCGTCGAACGCCCACGTGAACAGGACATCATCGCGCATGCAGTCCTCGAGCGGGAGATCGGTCGTGTAGTCGTCCAGCGCCGAGAACATGACGTGAACCGCGTCGTCGTGAACACCGGCTCGGGCGGCGATGTCGGGGAACGAGACGCCGGTAAACTCGCAGTCGAACTTGCTCCAGCCGGTCACGCAGTGAAAGTCCTGCCGTTGCGTGACGGTCGGTAACTCTCGAAACTCGGCCCACGAGAACGTCAGTTCCTCGTCGACTGCACCGGTGACGGTGAACTCCCACGTCTCGGGATCCCAATTGGGGGTTCCGCTCTTCGAAAGGACGGGAAACGCGGACGTCTCGCGCTGTCCCGGCGGCAGTCGATCGTCGCCAAACTCCTGATAGAGCTCAGTCACATCCGTCGGGTTCATACTCGTGCGTACGCCGCGATAGACGTAGATCTGACGCCATCACCTGAGACGGTCTGTTGTCCCTCTCATCTGATGCGGTCTGTTGTATCCGGGTTTCGGTGTACCCGTATGCGGGTCGGGGGTGCGTCGGAACTGACTGACAGCACTCCAACTGAGTGTCGCGTTCCATTCGGTCCGGTCGGTGGCTCGGGCTCGAGTCCCTGGCACGAGAGCCCCGGATGAGCAAATCGGATGGACACTGAGATGCGAGTACCGCCGCGACCGAGACGGTCGCCCCAGAGCAATCCCAAATTGGCAAGCGGGGACCGGGACAACAACTGGTCGAAACGATACACTCACGGACACAACTCGGGGGTTTCCGGCGAAACCCTCGCCATCCCTTAGTACGGTCTCGGCGACGGCTATCAATGCATGGCGAGCAAACAACAGCTAACGGAACGGGAACTGTCCGGACAGGAACCAGAGGAGATCGGCCAACAGGCGATGGGGCCCGCAGTCGTCGCGTCGGCCGCGTCGGTCGGCCTCTCATTGTACTACTTCTTCTTCCGCGGAAAGCGCGAGCTCGGCGCGTTCGTCGGTCTCTGGCCGCCGACGATCCTCGCGTTCGCGAGTTATTTCAATCAGCGGAAGATGAGCCAACAACTCGAGACGCTGACCCAGCCCGGGACCAAACTGAAGGACGCGTTCGATTCGATGATGGGCAACCGTTAGGGCGATCTGCAACGACGACTCCCGCCCGTACGGCCCCGCGCGACGGCTTCGGCTTTCCTTTCTCGGGGTCTGTCGTTCCGACGAGACGGATCGTGTGCTTCCGATCGATGTGGACTCCCCGTCAAACCTAAATACCCCCTCGCCGAAAGCCGAATCAGATGCCGAAAGTAGAGATCACCATACCGGAGCACCTCGAGATGCAGATCGCCCAGATGGTCGAACGCGGCGAGTTCGTCAACCGCGAGGAGGCGATCGAGGACCTCCTTTCGACGGGCATCAAGGCATACAAGACCAGTGGACCCTCGGACGAAGACGAGGGCGCAGGAACCGGCTTCGAAGACGACGGCATGATGGGCCACGACGACGAGTACGTCTTCTAGCGTATATTCAGACCGCGAGCAACGGAATTCCGAAGGCGATCGCTGCACCGACCAGTGCGACCAATGCACCGACGAAGACGGCTCGCGACGAGTAGTCGCTCATCGGTGCGGTCGTTCGGTCGGCGTCGAAATCGTGGCCGATGTCGGCTCCCGAATCGTCGTCCTCGGTTGGTTCGGTGTCGTCTGCCATACGCGTCCCTTCTCGATTCGATCACTTAAGAACACCTACACCGATTGTCCGCGGTGGGGGCTGGCGACCGGTCGTCTGATCGGAAGTCTGAGTCCGTCGCTCGAGTCGGTGCTCGGGATCGGCCGGTCCGACCTCATGTCATCCCGCGCGATCGATCCAGACCCCTTTACTACCCGGAGTGCGAATCGAGTGGTAGTTACCACATGGTCCTGACCAAGCGAGTCATCCCGTGTATCGACGTGGACCTCGACGACGACGGGAACCCGGCGGTCTACACCGGCGTCAACTTCGAGGATCTGAAATACACCGGCGATCCGGTCGAGATGGCCCGCGCGTACAACCGCGCTGGCGCGGACGAGTTCGTCTTTCTCGACATCACCGCCTCCGCCGAGGGTCGCGAGACGATGCTTGACGTCGTCGAGCGCGTCGCGGACGAGGTCTTCATCCCCCTCACAGTTGGCGGCGGCATCCGAACCACCGAGGATATCAAGGAGACGCTCCGGGCCGGCGCGGACAAGGTTTCGATCACCACCGGCGCGCTCGAGCGGCCCGAACTCATCAACGAGGGCGCGAAGGCGTTCGGCAACCAGTGTATCGTTATCAGCGTCGACGCCAAACGGCGGTTCGACGAGGAAGGCGAACATTACGTCGAGATCGACGGCGAGTCCTGCTGGTTCGAATGTACGAAGAAGGGCGGCCGCGAGGGGACCGGAATCGACGTCCTCGAGTGGGCTGCAGAGGCCGAATCGCGGGGCGCGGGCGAACTGTTTGTCAATTCGATCGACAAGGACGGGACGAAAGACGGCTATGACCTCCCTCTGACGACGGCCGTTAGCGAAACCGTCGACACGCCGGTCATCGCCTCCTCGGGCTGTGGCGGTCCCGAGGACATGTACGACGTGTTCACCGAGGCCGGTGCGGACGCGGGGCTCGCGGCGTCGATCTTCCACTTCGACGAGTACTCGATCGAGGAGACGAAAGCCTATCTCGACGAGCACGGCGTCCCCGTTCGTCTCTGACCTTCGTCCGTTTCTGAACTCGAGCGACGGACCGTCGCCGCGATCCGCCGTATTCGTTATCCGCTGTATTCACGATCAACCGGATTCGCGACCCGTCGTATTCAATACGTTTATTCCGTCGCGGACCCGCGTTTCGACCAGTGAAATGGCGGTGTACGTGGTGTGGGAAACCGCACGCTGAAAACGACCCTCCCTGTGATGCCTGCGGTCACAACACCTTCGAGAAGGCGGTCGTCCGAGTGGACGACGAAACCCAGAGCGGGACCGAGAGCGGTGTCGATACCGATGCGGGTTTTGGTTCCGAACTGACGGAATCCGGCACCGTCGACACCGGTCCCGACTACGTCTGGGCCTGTCCCAACTGCGGCCGGGAGCACGTCCGGAACACTCCGCCGTGTTCTCGCTGTGGCAACCCGGACCTCGAGCGGGTCGAGCAGACCTACGAGGGGCTCGAGCGCGATCTGGAAACGCCGAGCTGGTTCGCGGTTGCGAAGCCGTATCTGCCGATTCTCGTCGTGATGGGAGTTATCGTCGCGCTGTTCGCGACGGGAATCGTTTCGCCGTCAATCCTCCCGGGGATCGGCCCGCCGTCACCGCCCGACGCGCCCGGCGAGGGGACCGAGGCGGCCGGGATCGATCTCGAGGCGACGGAGGGGGAGATTCACGATCGACTCGAGGACGAACGGGAGTCATCGGAGTCGCGAACACACGACGACGGACTCGCGGCGTACGCGGAGTATCAAAACCGCGGGCTCGTCGCGATGGAGTTCGACGATCGAGAGCCCGAGGCCGTAGACCCCGACGAGTTCGATCCCAGCTGCGGTGACTCGCGGGTCGTCAGTGGACGCCTGACACTCACTGAGGTATCGGTCCAAAACGACAGCGACGAGTCGGCGTTCGGCGACGCTATCGCCGAGCAGCTCCTCGCGGAGTACGGTGAAGACATGTTGACCGGCTTCGACGCCGAGGGGTTCGACGTTCATAGAGCGCCCAACGGGGACGTCTTCGTCTTCTATGCCGCATGTTGAGTTGAGCGTTTTACTCGGATCGGTGGGTCGTGATCAGCTCTCTGAGCGATTACACGAACCCCTCGAGAAGCGACTCGAGTAGAAGAGCAGTACAGAAGGAACGTTCCAGCGCGAAATCGAGCGCCATCCGATCGGCGGTGACCGCGACTGCGGTCGTCGTTCCGGTTCAGGCCGCGGCTTCGAACGCGTCGCGGAACGAATTCGCTTTCTCGCGGACGGTTGCGGCCCCCTCCTCGAGCGCCTCGAGCGGTTCCGCACCACCTTCGGTTTTGATGGTCAGGATCGGTTCGGTCTGGCCGCCCGACTGTTCGGGGTTGACGTCGTAGGTCGCTGCGCTGACATCGTCGTGCTCGAGCAGTGCGCCCTTGAGCACGTTCATGAAGGTGTGGTCCTCGCCAGCGATCTCGATGGACAGTTCGTTCTCCGTGCTCTCGGTGACCCGCAGTTCCATGGCGGATAGTCCGGTCGTCGGCCGCTTGTACCTTTCGAAGCCGACGCTCGTCGCAGTTCGTGGCGGTATTGCTGCCTCGTCTCCGCCGGAGACGCGGCTCGGACCGGAGACACGACGACGTTCTTGATGGCAAACCACTATACGGCCCCGTTCGAACCACGGCATATGCGCTTGCTCGCGGCCCTGCTGGCGGTCGTCGTCACCGCGTCGCTGGTCGGGTCGATCGCGGTCGTCAGACGGGTCCACCGGCCGACGCGGCGCTGGCGAGACATGGCTCGGGAACGGCTCGTGTACGGCGTTCCGTGGGGTTCGCTCGTGGTGATCGCGTTTGTCGTCGCCGTCTATCTGTTCGTCCAGAGCGGGATCGCGGATTTCGACGATCCCGTGACCATTCCCTTCCGCACGTGGTCGTACTTCTATCCGCTCGGACTGGCGACGGCGGCGTTTTCCCACGCCGGCCCCGGTCATCTCATCGGCAACCTCGCCGGGACGGTCGTCGTCGCGCCGCTCGCGGAGTACGCCTGGGGGCACTATCCGGACGACCGAGAGCCGAACCGTTCCGACTCGTGGCGCACGAATCCGCGGATACGGGCGTTCGTGCTCTTTCCGCTGGCCGTCATTGGGGTCGGACTGCTGACGAGCCTGTTCGCGCTCGGCCCCGTGATCGGCTTCTCGGGGGTCGTCTTCGCCCTCGCCGGGTTCGCGATAGTCCACTACCCGATCGTCACGATCGTCGGGACCCTCGGCGTCCAGAGCGTCGTTCTGCGGCTCTATTATGCGCTCCAAGAACCGATCAGTGTCTACACTGCCCAGCCGAGCCCGCCGTCTGCCCCGTCCTGGGCCGGTATCGCCATCCAGGGTCACGCGCTCGGGCTCTTCGTCGGGTTCGTCCTCGGCATCGTCCTCCTCGAGCGGCGGGACGTCCGTCCGAACCCGTTCCGGCTCTGGCTCGCCGTGTTGCTGTTTGGCTTCTCGAAGCGGCTGTGGGCGATTTACTGGTACGGAGCCGAGAACACCTTCGTGCTGTTCCAGGGGCCGGGCGTTGCCATCGTCTCGGCGCTCGCGCTCGTGGTCACGCTCTCGATGACTGCGTCCGAGCGTCCCCTCATCCCAGCGGAGATTCGGCAGCGATTCGCTCGCTCGAGGGACCGAACGGCGGGAGCTGCCGGTAACGCTGAGCCGTCGGTCGGTCGCTCGCTCGAGTTGGCCGGCGGTGGCCCCAGTGACGGCATCGTCGCGGGTCACGTCGACCGCGTTCGTGAAATCGTCGGCGGAAGTCGACTGAGCCCCGAGTCCGACCGTCTCTCGGATCTGACCCGTAGGGGAGCCGCGTTCCTGACGGTTATCGGCATCCTCGCGATCGTCGCCGGGATGGCCATTCCCGCGAACTTCCTCGTCGTCGACGAGTCGACTGCATCCTCGGACGCGGCCGTCCAGATCGAGGATTACACCGTCGAGTACGTCGAGGACGTTCCCAACGGGCTCGTCACCGGGATCGGTATCGAGGCCCTCGAGGACGACGAGGGGCTCGAGTCCAGCGGGGTGATCGTCGCCAGCGACCGGCGCGAGATCTGGCTCGAGGCGGTCAGCGCCCAGCGGCTCGCCTTTACCAGCGAGGAGACGGTCTACGTCGGCGGCCCCGGCTGGCGCGAAGCGGTCCACGTCGAACGCACCGGCTGGGAGCCGGTCGGCAACGACGCTGTCTACCAGGTCTGGCTGTGGGAAGACGGGACGGACCGACAGCTCGCACACGAATCCAATGCCTCCCGGGCCGAAGCGCAGATCGCCGGCCGAAACGTGACCATCGGCTCCGACGACGGGACGTTCGTTCTCGGCGTCGGCTCGAGCGAGACGAATGCCGTCGCGACGACAGCGATCCCCGACGAAAGCGAAACGGTGACAGCCGGCGGACTCACCTTCGAGCGCGACGACGAGACGATCTACGCGGCCGCCGACGGGACGCGGGTCGCGATCGCGAGTCAGGAGACGTACAACGGCTACTGATCTCCGATTTCTCCCTGAACCACGGAACCACTCTGCGGTGGCGCGCGCTGTCGACTGACCGAAGTGAAAACGAGGGCAGTCGATGACCTGTGCGAGGGATGAGTGAGCGAACGGGGAGGAACGACCCGTGAGCGAACGAATCGGCTGGGGAGGGTGTGGAAATTCCGTGTTGCCAGCAGTAGCGAAACGCTCGAGGCACTGAGAACCGCTCGAGACACCGGTATTACCTGTGATGGTACACTCGAGACTCGTCGCTTCTCAACGCTGATCGAGTAGTTCTACCTTCCGTCACTTATGAGACGACCACTCGATGCGAAAGACCTCCGCCTCGAGCGTCTCCTGTGCCGCGGTGTGAAACTCGAAGCGCTTCGGAATCGGGAACTCGGCACGGAACGCGTGGGTCACCGACCCGCCCTCGTCGTCGGCGAACGATTCGACGAACGTCTGGCTCCCCTCGTTGTGGATCGTATAGGAGACGGACCCGATCTCGCGGGCCGTCTCGAGGAAATCCCGGTCCGCGTGCCGGTTCCCGCGCTGGGCGCCGAAGGGGGGATTCGAGAGCACGGTGGCGTCGGTGAGCGAAAACGGATGACGGGAGACATCGCCGCGGAGCCACTCGATCGAATGCTCTCGGCTGCCACCATCACCGCCACCGCCCACAACCGCCCGCTCGTTCCGCCGAGCAATCTCGAGCGCCCCCGCATCCAGATCGATCCCTGCGACTCGATCACCGCCGGACAGCGAGGCCGCGATCGCGAGCATCCCCGTTCCGGTGCCGAGATCGACGACCTGGCCCTCGAGATCGCCCTGTAGTCCAGCCAGATGGCAGAGATGGGCCGCTAGCTCCGCGGGCGTCAGATACTGTTCCAATCGTGTCGAGGGCTCCGAAAAGTCCTCGATCGACTCGAGTCGACGGGCGAGCGTGCGCCGAGACGGACCGGACATCCCCGGCCGTTCAGTCCTCAACCGAAATCGGTCCCTCGAGTTCGAACGCGAGCCCCTCGCGGTCGGCCCGTTCGGCACACGCCGCCAGCGCGGGTCGGACCTTCGCGGGGTTCGCGACGTCGTCGACAGTGACGGTCACGGTTCCGACGCCGAGGAAGGAGCCGGCGCGCACGTAGCCCCGGATGCGGTCGACTTCCTCCTGCGTCGCGAGCGAACAGTCCTCGTCGAAATACGCCGCGACGGTCAACTCGGCGGGAACCAGCCCATCCGCGGTCAGTTCGCGCTTGAGCTCGCGGAGGTATTCGGGGGCGGTCGACTCGAGCGCAGTCGCCTCGAGGGCGACGGGAGTGGCGTCGGCCGGCTGACACCGGTCGATCGCGGACTCGGGTGACGATGTCGTACTCATTGCTCGGACATACATGGCTTGCATACAAAAAGGTTGTTGAATACGCAGTAGTAATACATTCGGCTCGATGTGTCGCCGATTGTGACGCCGTTCTCGAGAGGGGGACGATTCCCTCGCGCGAATTTGAACAGTCAATTTCATGATGGGTTCGAATAGAGTTAAGGACACCCCGGCGAAGTTACAGGTATGGACGAGTGTCCACGGTGTGGGGGAGCCATCGAAGAACTCTCGCTTGGCGACGTGTCTACGATCTCGTGTTCCCAGTGTGGGTTCGCAGACATCCCCGTCGAACACCAGCCGACCGGGGAGGACGTCGAGTCCTGGCGAGACGCGTTCAATCGATTCTACGAGGAGTCGGCCGACACCTGAACGCGAGCCGTCGCTTCGCGGTGCTCGAGGCCGAACGAATATCACTCCAAAAAATCCCAATCAGCAGCGCCGACGGGTTACTCGTTTGCGGCCGCCGCTTCGGCTTCCTCTGCTTCCTCCTCGTGGTCGATGTCCTCGTCGGAGCGAGCCGCGACGAGGCCACCGCGTGCCACGCTGTACAGCGGTTCGTTCGCGTGCGTGACGCCGCTGATCGAGAACGGAATGTTCGCCTCGTCCAGGTGGTCCTTGAACAGGGCCTCGAAGCCACTGGGACTCGAGGTGCCGCCGGTGACGACGACGGGGACGTCCAGACCTTCCTCGACGTCCTCCTCGTCGACTTCCTTCACGATGTTTTCAATGACGTAGTCGAGCAGGTTCTCGTAGTAAATCGAGAGCGCACCCTCGACGCCGCCGACGTCGGTCGTGAAGTCGAGCTCGAAGTCGTCTTCCTTGATGGAGGTGACCTTGTCGACGGGCGTGCCCGTCGCGCGGGCGGCCTGTTCGTCGACCCAGTCGCCACCGCGGGCGACGGAGAACTTCATGACCGGCACCGCGTAGTAGGAGAGACAGACGTTCGTCATCCCGGCACCGAACGAGATTCCGAGGCCGGTGAAGTTGTTGTCCGCGAGTTCGCTGTAGATGACGGACATCCCCTCGTTGATCGGTTCGGAGTCATACCCCATGTCGTCGAGGAATGACTCGATCGTCTTCTGATGGTAGAGCGTCGAGAGGTCGGAGTCGATCGGATCCGCCGGGGACGAGAAGTAGAGCTTCTCGTCCGGATAGGCGGGCTCACCGACGACCTGCTCGATGATGAGCTTCATCATCGGGATTGCGCTCTGTTCGTCGTTCGAGAGGATCCCGTGTTTCATCGGCCGGCGGGTCTCCTTGTTGAAAATGTTCGCGAAGTTGAGCGCGTCGTCGCCGACGACGTAGACCTTGTCGTCTTTGCGAATGTGGAGGACTTCGCTTCGCGAGAGCATCTGCTCGGCCATATCCGAGTACTCGATCTCTACGAAGGAGTTACGCTGTTGCACGAAAACCGTGTCGTTCCCATCCTGCTGTGCTGACAGGATGTTCATCGTTCCGACGTCCAGGCCTTTAGCCATGTGTTGGGAAGGCCACTGACGGATTATAAATCTATGTGCGAAACTTTCGGAACTGATACTACGATAAAAGACGCTATTTCTTTCCGTAGCCCCGTCTTAATTCCGCTTTACCAGGTTTCGGAAGCGATCGAGCAGATTCGAGAACGGTTTCGTCACCGTCGTGACGGCGCCGTCGTCGTCGGCCGTCGCCAACTCTTCGGCCCGCTGTTGCTCCCGAAGCTCTTTGAGTTTCGCCGTCTGGTCGTCGACGGTCGAACTCGAGGTAGTTTCCTTCGTTTCGCCCCCTTTCAGCCCCTTGAGACCGGCGACCTGCGAGTCGACGCCAGTCGATCGGGTGGTCGTGGTGCCGGCATCGGAATCGATGCTGACATCGTCGAGGGTGTCGCTCGAGAAGTTCAGGCGCTTGTGCTCGGTCTTCTGAACGCCGCCCCACGAGAGTTCGACGCCATCCATCGCGTCGTCGATATCCTGTTGAATCTCCGCGTCGGTTAGTTCGGACTCGGCGTCATCGGTCTCCTCGTCGGTCACCACCGCTTGCGCTTGCTGTGCCATATCGAGGTAGTGGGCGATCAGTGCCGCCCCCGTCGAGGCGGTAATGCCGGCGAGGCCGACGGCGTACACTGCGACGACCTGAACGGTGTAATCGGCACCGTAGCCGTTCCAGTTCTTCGGATAGACGAAGAGGAAGCCGGTGACCGCAGCGACGGTGATCGCCACGCCGACGATCGACGCGTACAACATCCGCCGTTCCGACGGAAGGAGCGTAACGATCCCAAGCATCACGACCGGGAGCGCCATCATCGCGAGCGCGTACGCGGGACCCACCCACGAGAAGTAGCCGGCGGATCGTGCCTCGAACGTGTTACCCCAGAGAAAGAGCAACAGCGCGACGACTGCCAGTCCGATGCCGCCCAGAAACACCCCGAATCCGACGTAGACGTCGGTTCGATCTTCCGGTTCACCGATGTATCGACGATAGAGGTCGAAGAGATACCCGTCTGGGACCTGTTCCGCTGCCATTAACCCACTGTTTACACTCCAGTACTATGACTGTTGGGACGGGAAACGAACCGAGAATCGGACCGGAAACGGGCCGAACACACCCGTATTTTCCGCGATCGGACCGGTGTAATCGCTTCGACTGCGTGTCGTCGTGGTCCAACTCGAGACGCGCCTGCGCTCCGAGTCCGACGGTCGCGACGGGTTCGACGGTTCGATCGCCTCTGAACGTGTTACCGATAGTGAATTAGTCCATAGTTTGATATCGGTTGGGTCATGAAGTACTACCATATCGAATTATGGTTGGTGATACGAACACCGTCCTCGTCGCGGACGACGATCCGACCGTCGTCGCTCAGGCGCGATCGTGGCTCGACGATCGCTATCGAGTCGAGACGGCGACGACCGGCGACGAGTTGTTGTCGCTTGTCGGGGACGCAGACGCAGTGTTGGTCGACCGCGATCTCCGGACGGCATCCGGAACTGTCGTCGCAGCCGAGATCGAACGTCGAGCGACGGCACAGACTATGGCGATCCTCTCGAATGACGAACGCAGAGCGGCGGTCCACACGACTGCCGGCGGCTCCCTCGAAAAGCCCATCGAGCGAGCCGCGCTTCTCGAGACCGTCGACCGACTGCTTCGTCATGCTCGATATGACGATCTCCTGGACGAGTGTCTGACACTCGCGGCCGAACGCGGCACGCTCGAAAGCCGGGACGACTTCGAGCCGGACGAGGAGTACGAAACGCTCCAGCGACGACTCGAGGAGGTGTTCACCGCGTTAGACGAACTGGTGGCAACGTTCGACGGCGACGATTTTCGGGCCGAGTTCGCGACGTGCGAGTTGGGGACGCCGACCGAGCCACACCGTGCGAGCGAGCGTCCCTGATCGGGACTCGACGAACCGGTCGAAACTCTACCGGACCGATCGAGCGGATCCCGATTTCAGGCGCTGATTCACAGGGGCGCATTCACCGTTATACCCGCCGAATTCGAACCGCTCGGTACAGCGTGCAGTATATACGTCCGTGGGCGTTAGGACGGCCAATGAGTCAGGAGTCGGAGTATACCGAAGGGGACCTTCGGAACACGGGGATGAGCCTCAAGCACGATCGCGAGTGGGACTACGAACTCGAGGAGATCGTCGAGGCGATCGAAGAACGCGACGCGAAAAAGGTCGGATTGCAGTTCCCCGAGGGGCTGAAGCGACGCGGGCCGGCTGTCGCGGACGACCTCCGTGCGCTGGCCGACGACGAGGTGACGTTTATGCTCTCGGGACAGCCCTGTTACGGCGCCTGCGATCTCGATACGTATCTGATGAAGCGGACCGACGTGTTCGTCCACTTCGGACACTCGCCGATGAAGGACACGGACAAGGTGATCTACGTCCCGCTGTTCTCGAACGTCGAAGTCACGCCGATCATGGAGGAATCGCTGGACACTCTCGAGCCCCCCGAGGAGACCGAGGGCGTCGGCCTCGTCACGACGGCCCAGCACATGAACCGCTACGAGGAGATGACCGCGTTTCTCGAGGAGCACGGCTACGAGGTCCAGAGCCGTCGCGGCGACGAGCGGCTGACCAACGAGGGGCAGGTGCTCGGGTGTAACTACGCGAGCGCGGACGTCCCCGCAGAGCAAGTCCTCTACGTCGGCGGCGGCAAGTTCCACCCGCTCGGGCTGGCGATGGAACATCCGGACAAGCACGTCGTCATCGCGGACCCGGTGAACAACGTCGTTACCGTCGCAGATACGGACAAGTTCCTGAAACAACGCTATGGTGCGATTCACCGCGCGATGGACGCCGAGAAATGGGGTGTCATCTTCTGTACCAAGATCGGCCAGGGTCGCTGGGAGATCGCGCAGGATATTATCGACGACAACGACAACGCCTACCTCATCACGATGGACGAGGTCACGCCCGACCGGCTGCGGAACTTCGACATGGATGCGTTCGTCAACACCGGCTGTCCGCGGATCACGACGGACGACGGCCCGCAGTTCCACAAACCGATGCTCACTCCGGGCGAGTACCGGATCGCCGTCGGCGACGAACCGCTCGATAGCCTCTCGTTCGACACGTTCCACGGCACCTGGTAACGCCACGATAGTCGCGGCTTTTTTCGCGCTTCTCACGCTCGCGGCTTCAGCGATCGATACGACTCGGTCAGGTACGCCGCGAGTACAACCCGGTGAAAGAGTATGTTCTTCGATTTTACCGGAATGATCTACTACGTCCTCTCCCCAATAGTATTATATCGTTGAATATCGTGCTAAAGAATCGTAATGAGTTATTGATTCCAAAGCAGTTTGGAGCAGTTCTTTTGCACGCTAGTCACCGACGAGTAGTCAATGAGTAACTCAGCTCCGAGCGGATCCACCGCCGCTACTCGCGACGAACGCTTCGACATCCTCGCTGACGCCTCTCGGCGAGCGGTTCTCGAGATCGTCCGGGAGCGATCGCCCGCGGGAATCGAGAAAAGCGCTCTTGCGTTCAGGCTCGCGGCAGTAATATCGGATACCCGGATCGCTGCGGTCTCTGAGGACGAGCACCAGCGGGCACTCGTCGAGCTTCATCACCGCCTCGTGCCGCAACTCGTGGCTACCGGCTTCCTCGCGGAGACCGACGACGGATCGGTCGTTCCGGCCGAGCAGTCGCCCTTCAACGACCCCCGTCTCGAGCGGATCGTTTCGGGGAGCCACGATGCCGATCGGGAGACGCTCGATGCGGTGTGCCGCGCACTCGCCGACGAACGCCGGCGGACGGTCCTGTCGGTACTGAGCGATCAATCCCATCCCATCGGGACCGAAACGCTCGCTCGAGATGTCGCGGCTCGCGAAGCCGAGACGACCGACCGGGAGGTTCCCCGGGACCGCATCGACGATATCGAGGCCTCACTCGTGCATGTCCACCTTCCCCTGCTGGCCGACGCGACGCTCATCGGCTACGACGACGAGACAGGCCGCGTCTCGTACGAGGGCAATCCCGCCGTTCGCGCCGAATGGATCCAGCCTGCAGATGATGTCACGACGACCGACGACGCAGCTGCGGACGGCACGGCGACGACGAGTACGGATGTCCGCACGCTCGAAGGCTGTCGCCCGGAGTTTTCGCGATAGACAGTGACCAGTCCGTTCGAACCCTCGCTCTTCTCCGAATTCCCTCATGCGCCGTCCTCGTCGACCGTCAGCGCAGACGACAACACTTACCCAGTCGGTCCTCGCATCCTCGCATATGATTCAGAGCGACTGGGGAGACTGGCTCGTTCGCGACGTTGAGGAGGCGAACCCGACGGGCGTTGCGATCTGGTATCTCGGCTGTAACGGATTTATCCTCAAAGGCAGCGAGGGAACGACGATCTACATCGATCCGTACCTCGGATTGGGCGATCCGCCGCGAACGGTCCGTATGATCCCCGTGCCGTTCGATCCGGCAGCCATCGACGAGGCCGATGCGGTCCTCGCGACGCACGAACACACCGACCACGTCCACGGCCCGAGCCAGGCACCAATTCTCGCGAACACCGGTGCGACCTTCTACGCGCCCGACGACAGCGTCGCGGTCGCCCGCGAGGATGAGTCCTGGACGGACGAGTGGGACGTGACGAACGACCAGCTGATCGAGGTCGCCGAGGATGAGGTGCTCGAGATCGGCGAATTCACGGTCCACGTCGAGGTTGCGAACGATCCGGACGCGACCCACCCAGTGAGCTACGTGTTCGAACACGACGCTGGGACCTTCTTCCACGGCGGCGACACGAAACCGACCGACGAGTTCGATCGGGTCGGCGACGAGTACGACATCGACCTCGCGGCGCTCGCATTCGGCTCCGTCGGGCGGATTCCCGACAAGCAGACCCGCGAGCCAAAGCGAACCCGCTGGTACAACGACGAGAATCAGCTCATCGAATGTGCCGCCGCACTCGAGACCGAACGGCTCCTGCCGAGTCACTGGGACATGTGGAAGGGGCTCACCGCCGATCCGACGGCGCTACACCACCACGCCGCGAGCTTCGACCGTCCCCGGCGACTCGAGGTCGTCGAGATCGGGGACCGAGTCGAGCTGTAGTCCCCATCGCGAATCGGCACCCAGACTGTCCGCACGTTTTATAGTAATGGTATGGTAACGTTGGTCTCATATGAACAGTACCGCCGACACGGACGACACAATCGAGATCAGCGCAGACGGGATCTCCGTCCGGAAGACGTTTGCAGCGGACGAGTTTCCGGTTCCCGCGATCCGGTTCGAGATCGAATCGGACCGTGATAACCCGGTCACGTTTCAGCTTTCCGAGGACATTCCCGAATCGTTCCCGATGGACAAAGTCGGATTCCACCCCGACTATCACAGCGACGACTGGACGGCCTATCAGGACAATCACGTCGAATTCACCGGCGCGCTCGAGGCCGGCGACCAGCTCGTGACGGTCTACGGTATCCAGCTCGACGACGAGAGCCGGGCCACTGAGTTCCTCACGGAGCCGTTGGTCGTCGAACTCGATGCCGACGATGCCGACGATGACGACGACCGCTCGACCGCCGACGAGGTGGATGATGAGGTCATCAGCAACATCGTGTCCGAGGATCGCAATCAGGCCGTCAAGGACATGATCGCCGGCGACTCGGACACCGTTCCGGGGCTCAAGGACGAGGAGAGCCAGGACGATGTGGCTGTGGCCGACGAGACTGCTGCCGATCCGGCATCGGATTCGGACCCCGAGGCTGACGCGACCGCGGATGCATCGACAGACGAGTCGACGGCACTCGAGGACGAGTCGGCGGCACTCGATCTCGATCTTGGAGATGTTGATCCCGATCCGGAGCCGGTAGACATCGAATCGGACGACGAGGACGACGAGACACCGGATATCGATCTCGGCTTCGAGGAAGAAGAGATTCCGGAACCCGCAGACGATGACGGAAGCGAGGCGGAGGATGACGAACTCGGCGTCGACCTCGATCTCGAGGCGGACGACGAACCGGCCGACGAGGGGGACGATGCGGACGAACCCGAGATCGACCTCGATCTCGAGGCCGACGCGGCGCCCGATGAATCCAAGGACGACCACGCTACGGAGACCGACGCGACGATCGAGACGGACGCTGACGAGGCAACCGCCGAGGATGAACCGACCGACGGTAACGCCGAACCGATAGCCGAGGACGAACCGACTGCCGAGGACGCCGAACCGACTGCCGAGGACGCCGAACCGACTGCCGAGGACGCCGAACCGACTGCCGAGGACGACGAGTCGACTGCGACGGTCGACGACGAGGAGTCCGTGACAGACACCGAAGCCGCGGACGACTCACTCGAGACGGCTGATACCGAGCCCGAGACGCCAGCCGCGGACGACGAGCTGGCCGCGGACGACGAACCGGCTACTGAAGACGAATCCGACGAGTTAGACGAGACGGCCAGCGAATCCGACGATACTGCCGAACTAACTGCCACAGCCCCGAACGCCGGACCCGAATTCGACGGGTCGATCGCAGCCCGGCTCGCAGCCGAAATTCGCGATGGGACGGTCGACGATGACGATCTCGAGACAATCCAGTCCGAACTCGATCTCGAGCCCGCTGGCCCGGAGATCGCGAAAGTCGAACACCTCCAGACCCGTGTCGAGGAGGTCACCGCCTACACCGACGCGCTCGAGACGTTCCTCGAGGAGAACGGCACCGGCGCACAGCTCATCGAGGAGCTCCAGACCGATCTCGAGGGGCTCGAGGACGACCTCGCGTCGATGGACGATCGACTCGCCGGGACGGACTCGCGGGTCGACGAACTCGACGACGATATCGCGGATCTCTCCGACTGGAACGCCGATCTCGAGTCGGACATCGGCGGCGTCGCGGACGACGTCGACGAACTCGACGATACCGTCGACGATCTGACCGACGACGTCGAGGAGATCGATACCGATGTCGCCGACCTCGAAGACGACCTCGAGGGGGCCGAAAGCGAGATCGAGCGCGTCGAAGACGACCTCGAGACGGTCGCAGAGGACCTCGAGGACGTGCAGGCGGACGTCACGGACATCCAAGAGTGGCGCGACCAGCTCGGTTCGATGTTCTCGGACTGAGTTCGGACCGCAACGGCATCGGGCCATCACTGTTCTTGAAACACAACTCGTTTATCTATCGCCAGTAGAGAGTCGATCGATGGGCGAGACGATACCGATCGCTGTGCCACGAAAGGGGCGACCGCTCGAGTCGGTGCTCGACCGAATCGCAGGTCGCCTCGATGTCCCCGAACTCGCGGACGGCATCACGTCGACGCTCCGCCACGAGAAGGCGGTCACGAAAGACAGCGTCGATCCCGAAGAGGAGGATGTCTACCATCGTCTCGCCGACTACAGCACCGTCGACGATCCGACCGAACCCGAGTACACGCTGTTGCGGGATGACCGCGCCGGAAAGCCGCGGCGAATCGTCTTCGACAGCGTCACGATCCCGCTCGCGGGTGTCGAGGGCGCACCCGACGACGCGGCGATCCAGCTCGTGGGTCGCGAGGAGCCGTTCCGATCGCTTCGGACCCACGAATTCGCGCTCGGCTTCGACAGCGCCGATCTCGTCCTCGAGGAGGTCGTCGAACTCCGACCGGAGCCGCTCAACCGAATCGCTGACATAAACGCCCGAATCGATCCCTCTGACACTGACGTCCAAGTCGTCACGGGGCTCGGCGACACCGTTTACCACACACTGTTGGCCACGCCCGACGTCGTCCCGTCCACCGAATCGGTCGATCGGGACTTCCTCGAGACCTACGAGGGGCCGCTCTGTATCGAACCCAGATACGAACGACTCGTTCAGGCGGTGCTCGGAACGCGAACGCTCGACGGCGTCGAATTCCGCTACCCCGATGAGGGCCGCGAGGAGGAAGCTGCCATCGCCGACGCGGGGCTTGGCGTCTACCTGACCGTCACCGGCTCGACCGCCCGCGATCACGGCCTCCTGCTCGGCGAGCAACTGTTCCCGAGCGAAACGGTGTTGCTCGAGAACGTGGCGGAGACCACCGAGACGATCGAGTTCGTTCGATCGCTGCTGGACGGGGCCGACCTCGAGACGGAACTCGCGGTCGGCCGATAAGGTCCGATAGCAGTTCCGGCTTCCTCCAATAGACTACTCCCAGTTGTGTAGCGAGTCGCGGAAGATTTCCGCGACGTCGTCTTTCGTCACCGGACGCGGATTACACCGAAGCAGCCGTTGCTGGGTGTCGACCGTCTGCTCGGCCAGCCAGTCGATCTCGTCTTCGGTGACGCCGGCGAGTTCGTGGAGGCCGCTCGGCAGGACGTTCAGATCGCGCTGGAGGGCAACGAACTCCTCACGGGCGCGATCGGCGGCCGCCCGGGTGCCCAACCCGTCCGTATTCGCACCGAGCATCTCCGCGATGTCCGCGAAGCGGTCGGGATCGCTTGCGACGTTGTATCCGAGCGTACTCGCCGGCGTGAGGGCGGCGATGGTCTCCCCGTGGTACGTGTGGTACTTGTTCCCCACAGGATACGCCATCGCGTGACAGAGGCTCGCGCCGGCCGTCAACCCGGCGATCGCACCGTACAGCGCACCCTTCAACATCGCCTCGCGAGCCTCGAGGTCGTCACCGTTGTTGACCGCCCGTCGCACGTTGCTCGAGAGGAGGTCGATCGCCGTCTCGCTGAACAGTTCGGTGAACCCGGTTCGGCCGGCATACACCGGGCGATTCGCGGGCTCTTCGGGACGAAGTAGCTCGTCGTATCGGTGAGTCGTGTACCCCTCGATGGCGTGACCGAGCGCGTCCATCGCCGTCTTCGCGGTGAGGTCCGGTGGAAGCGACGTGGTCAGCGTCGGATCGAGTACCGCCGCGTCGGCCCGCACGTTGTTGCTCGAGATTCCCTCTTTGATGTCTTTCTCGGCGACGGAGAGGATCGCGACTGGCGAGATCTCCGACCCCGTCCCGGCCGTCGTCGGGAGTAACACGAGGGGCGGACCCGAGTCCGTCAGCGCCTCGCCGGAGCCGGTCGGCTCGGCCACGTAATCGAGGATCTCGCCGCCGTTGGCGACGACCGCGCGTGTCGTCTTCGCGGTGTCGAGACAGCTTCCGCCACCGAGCCCGACGTAGAAGTCGTAGCCGTCTTCGCCCATCTCCTCGCGGACGAACGAGATGCAGTCCTCGACGGCTTCGATCGAGGGTTCGCGTTCCGAGTCGTCGTAGACATCGATGTCGAACCCCTCGTCCTCGACGTGGTCGGCGACCCGCCCCGCGTGGCCGATCTCGGCCAGGGTTTCGTCGGTCACGATCAGTCCGCGCGCGTCCCCGTCGACACCCAGGTCCGCGAGCTGGAATCCGAGTTCCCTGACCGCGCCGCGGCCGACGCGAATCTGTGGCATCTGGACGTGCCAGACGGTCTCCGGGGTGAGTTCGTGCGGGCTGGCGGAGACCGACCGGTCGTAGCTCACAGCCCCCACCCCGGCTGCATGGCCTCGAACTGTTCGGGATCGTGTCCGTAGACGATCTCTGCGTCGTGACGCCGCTCGAGTTCCTGAATCCGGCGGAGACTGTCGAACCACTCGGTCTTCCCCCAGAGGAGGTTCGCTCCGAGCGGGATCTCTGCCTCGAAGTTGTCGGCCATGTAGACCTGGTCGCCGGTGAACACGATCGTCCCCTCGCCGTCGAGGTGGATCATCGTCCCGGTGAGTCCGGGGGTGTGCCCCGGGAAGCGGACGAACGCCAGATCCTCGAAGTGTCGCTCGCGGTCCTGATGTAGCACGTGCCAGTTCAGGTCGTGATCGAAGTCCTCGAGGATGTACGCGCCGCTGCCCTCGTCGGTCTTGGCGCTGTAGTAGGCGTACTTGAGTTCCGTCTCGTGGACAAAGACCGGGACATCCGTCCCGTCGAAGAACTCCAGGCCGCCGGCGTGGTCGAGGTGCAGGTGGGTCTGGAAGACGTAATCGATGTCGTCGATTCCGAACCCGGCCTCGTTCAGGTCGTCGTCGAGGCGATGCTCGTGGGCGTCGTAGGGATAAAACGCCTGTAACAATCCTTCGGGCCAGTGTCCCTCGAGGGCGTCGTGATGGGATCCGGTGTCCCAGAGGATCGTCCCCTCGGGGTGATCGATGACGAGACTCCAGACCGGGATTTCGCCGTAGTCGATGTCGGGATTCGGCTCGTCGTGCGTGCCGAGCACGTGGCCCTCCATCATGTAGTTCATGTCGACATCGAGACTGCCGCGATCGAGTACGTGAATGCTAGCGTCTACCATATGACACCACAGGTAAACGCCAACACAACGGCTAATAACGTTTCGGGAGGTGTATCGCTGTTAGTAACCGTTCGACGGTTGCAAGACTGCTATCCCGACGAAACCAGTCGCTCCCATGGAATATGATGGCGGGACAACTATAGTAGCCGAGACCCCTCGAAGGGGGAGTGTATTAGTATAGCAGTATTTGGTTTATGAGTTCGAAATGGGACGGGTGAATTGAGTCATCTCATAGTAACAGTTGGCTACAATCGACGTTTTTCGTAAAAGAAAACCGTCGTCAGACGACAATTTCGGACGGTTCAACGCCGAGATGAGCCGAACTCAAGATAGACACCGGACCCGAAATTCGACGAGACGGTCGAACGGTCGGTCGGCCGGACGGCCAGCGTCCGGTCACCGGGTGACGGGGTAAATCGACTCGAGGTAGGTCTCACGGACGCGGTCGCCCCAGTTGTGAGTGTAGGTATCGATCACGTCGCCGGCGACGTCGCCGCGGAGGTACTGGACAATCCCTCGATCACCGGTGCGATCCCGGAGATGCGTGGTGAAGAAGTGCCGGAAGTAGTGTGGCGTGACGTTCTCTCCTGTGCCGCCGCCGGTCCGGTACCAGCCGTACTCGCGAGCGTGCTTCTCGACGATATAGCGGACATCCGACGGTGTCAACCGCTCGCCCCACGACGACCCGGTATCGAGGAAGAGCGGCCGTGCCGTCGATATTGCGTCGGGGCGGATGGCTAGCCACTCGAGCAACGCCGCTCGAAGCTCGTCGTCCACGGGGACGACCGTCTCCCGCTTTCGCTTGTTCGAGGCCGTCCGTTCCTCGCCGTTGACGGCCGTTCCGCGGGCCGGCTCGGACGAGACGAACACCGACGAGGGTCGCCGTTCGAGGCCGACGCGGGGCTCCCATGCGAGGTCGAGTTCCGGCAACTCGAGGTGTAGGTCCCGCAGATCGAGGTTACAGCACTCGCCGACACGCATCCCCGTTTTGAGCAGAGTGACGATGACGGCCCGCTCGAGGGGATGAGCGATCGTTCCGACGAACGACTGCATTTCGCCCACCGAGATATCGCGTCTCGTCGGGTTCGTATCGATCGATTCGGACATCTCCTCCATGACGAGTGCCATCGGATTGTCGGCGAAGGCACCAACGCGGGCCATGTAGTCGTAGAATCGGTTGAGGTAGGAGGCATACGACGCGATCGTGCTGTCTTCGAACTCGTCGCGCAGCGAGTGAATCCAGGCCATACACTCCCGACGCTGGGCGTTCCCGACCGCTTCGACGTCGAACCGATCGGCGAGAAACGTCTCGAACCGGCGAAGCACCCGCTCGTAGGCCTCGAGCGTCCGTTCGCTCTTGCCGTGATAGCGCTGGTCGTCGAGGAAGTACGCGATCGGTTCCGTCACATCTGCCGGCGCGTCGCCGGTGGGTTCAGTCGCCATCGCCACCACCGTCGACGGTCGTGTACCCCCCGTGGCGTCCGCTGTATCGAATCCGATTGTTCGATTGCAGTTCCTCGAGCGTCTCGTCCAGTCGCGACTCGATGTCGTCGGAGACCGCCTCGAGCAGTTCGTCCCACGAATACGTGTCAGCGGAGAGGAGTTTGAGGACCTGCGTTTCGAGGGCGTTACCCCCAGGGTCTGGGTCCGGAGAATCGGGTTCCGCAGAGCCGGCCTCGAACCCGTTTCGTCCCGCCTGAACCATCGTTCGGACGAACTCGCTTTGACTCATATCGAGGTCGTCGGCGTGAGATTGCCACTCCGATTTCTGGTAGGCTGGGACATAGGTCTTGACAGATTTTCGAGAAGTGTCCCCTGAATCGCTCATACGCCGTCCATCAAACGCGATGATCTTCAATCTACCCATTATTTGAGCTAAGTATATTTATCTCAGCTAGCAGGGCCAATCAATCGCGGAATGCAATCCTACTATCGAAGATAAGTAACTACAGTGGTGATACGAGAGCAGATATTGAATTTTGCTGTGTGGGGCTATACTTTGAGATACAGAGATGATGAGCAGCTGAGTGGCCAAGACGCTTTCATCGCTCGTGGCGTCAAATCGTCGAGTGCCGACCGGCGAATGGAGTCGATTTTACGTACGTATCACGACTCGTTCGGCGACTATCGATCGGAAATGCAGTCCCGAATCGAACCTGCTCCAGCGACAACGCACTGGTCTCGTAGACGCCGCTCGCATTCGGCCGGATTTCGGTCTTTCTCTCTCCGGCGATAGCCTGCCGCTGCGCACAGAACGATCGACTCGACAGCGCGCTTCGGTTCCGAACGATCTACATCCGGTCGTCCAGCCGTGCCTCTCCGAGAGTTATAGTAGCCACTGAAAGTCAATGCACACCCGATCGCACGACGGCTGTGCGATCGGTGTGTAAATAGTTTCAGTTGTTACTATAGAACGTCGCGATCGCGAATTCACTCGAGTCGATACCCCCTTCGCACGTCTCCAGGAAAGAGGGGACCCTCTCAGTTTGCGGTGGACACCAGTACCATCGTATGGGGGTCGAGCGAGTCATCCGATCGCGTCCAGAGGCGGAGTCAGCACGGATTGGTCGCTTCGAGCGCGCTCTCTCAGCGAGATCCCCTCGATCACGGCCACCGAGTTGCGAGTTCAGCGTTGAACGATGACTGTTCTCCAGTCGACGCTGTGTCGAACCTCGGTATCGGCGTCGTCGACGAGCGATTTCACCGGTTCAGACCGGACACCGTAGCCATCGATACGCAAGCCGTTCCGGGCATCGACTATACTACCGACTGAAACGGTCACACACCGTTCCCATTCACATACCGATCACACAGCCGTCGTGCGAACGGGAAGCGACGTTCAGTGGCTGCTATGGTTCTGCCACTCTCTGTTGTCTGGCAGTGAGACTGCGGTACTCCTGCGAGTCGATTCCGATCCGCCTGTCGTGTCTCTCTCGGAGCCCTCTCAGTCAGACAGGGGGAAAGCCGTATGCGACTCGAGTCGGCTCATGACGGCGTGAACGGCGTTTAATCGGCTGGTAGCCTTGGATACGAACGTGGGTGCGATAGCACCTCACGGGACGCTGTGGGTCCCGAATTCGATACGTGTACTCGTTCGGCAAGCGATCTATTGTCCAGCAGAATTGTCGTACTGTTGTTCTTTCCGGAGTTGTGCACTGTCCGCTCTCGAACTCATAAATCTCATATCGCTATACCGATTGGGTGGGCGCTGGCAACCCACAGTTTCGGGACACGCACCCAATTCATTGTGACGTCGGACGGGACGCACCGATTCCCGGCAGTGCTCTCCAGCATCCGGTAGTGAGAGCAATTTAGCCGGTCGGTTGCGCTAGGAATACCTCGGCGGTAGTTATTCCCCGTTGGTCTCCATCCGAATCGATATGGCAGACATGACCGTCGAGGAGGCGATGGAAACGTACGGACCGTCCGAACTCACTCGTGACGATCTGCTGGTACTCGAGGATCCACAGTATACCGCCGAGAACGTCGCGATTGTGACAGGGGCCGGCTCCGGTATCGGACAGGCCACTGCGCTGGCCTTCACCGCAAACGACCTGACCGTCGTCGCGACGGACCGCGACGAGGACGGCCTCGCCGAGACGCAGAGCCAGGCCGAAGACCTGTCCCTGCCGGGCGAACTCGTCACGGTCGTCGGCGACCTGACTGACGACGCCGATCTCGAGCGGATCGTCGACGAAGCGGCCGAACAGGGCAACGTCCGGTATCTGGCCAACATCGCCGGGATTCAGACGGTCGCACCGATCGAATCGTTCCCTCTCGAGAAGTACGACCTGATGCACGACGTCATGCAGCGGGCACCGATGGTGCTCACGAAACACTGTCTCCCTCATTTCCGCGACAACGAGGACGGCACGGGCGTCGTCGCGAACATGTGCTCGGTCCACGGCCACATCGTGACGCAGGACAAGGTCGCGTACAACACGACGAAGTTCGGGCTCCGAGGGCTGACCCAGTCGATTGCCGCTGAGGGCGAGGGGGACGTACGAGCGTTCACCGTCAGCACCGCCTACGTCAAGACGGCACTCGTCGCGAAACAGCTCCCCGACACGGCCGATCGGCGCGACATGACCGTCGACGAGGTCGTCGAGAACGTGATGTTAGAACACACTCGCGTCAAAGAGATGATGGAGCCCTACGAGGTCGCCAACCTGTTCGTGATGGGCTGTTCACACCACAGCAAGCATCTCAATGGCGGAGACATGACCCACGAGGGCGGGATGAGCCTGACCTACTGATCCCCGGGGGGCGAGTTCCGGGACGACTTGTGTCCGTACCAGCCCAAGAGCACACGGCGATCTCCGGGAGGAGCCGCTGGAGCGCCCCCGCAGTAAAGGCCGTGTGACTTCCACCACCCTGACAGGCGATTGCAACTTTCGTGTGCACGTCGCTCATTCCATGGCCGTTTCCGAGTCGATACTCCTCTCGAGCCGTCGGCAGTCGTTGCGCCCCTGTGGCCGTTACCGCTCGTCGTCGCGGTCTACTGACGCGTCCTCGTCCGCCGACTCGTCGTCGCTCGCCTCCCGAAACCACCGCCCGACCGTCCGCTGGCGCTGGCGCGCCCGGAGACGGTCCTGTAATCGCTCCTCGATGATGGCCTGTAGTTCGAGGCCGCGATCCGTATCCACGTCGTGGGCCGTCGCTGCCCGGCCGAAGAAGGAGGCGGAACTCGCGGTGTCAGCAGTCACGCTGGCGAGACGACGACGTCGCTGGAAGATCGTCGCCTCGTGAAGGACGGCCTGCACCCGATAGTAGGGGACGATCTTCGTCGTTCGCCGCCAGAACCCCGCCCGCGTGAGGAAGTACCGATCACCGACGCAGTAGCCTCGATTCGACCACTTCAGGTGGGCGGCGAACGGAGCAAGCACGGCGACGACGGCGAGGACGTACCACTGGCGAACGACCGCGGTGTACCGTGCCACCGCGTACGCGCTGCCGACGATCGCAGCCACGACGAGTAGATACCGGACCGCATACCGTTCTCGAGCGCGACGCGGCGGCGACTCGAGGTCGACCGGGCCGAACGGTTCGATCGCGCGTGCGAGCGCGACCACGCGGTCGGCGTCGGCGAGCGGAATCGCAGATTCCGTCCCGCGGGAGCCGGATTGACCGGGCGCGTACCCGGCCGTCTCGACGCCCAGCGCAGCGTAGCCGAACCACCGGAAGGGGATCGACTCCGAGATGGTCAGCGTCTGGACCTTATCGAGGGGGATCGTCCCGCTGTAGCGCTGGAGGAGCCCCCGTTCATAATAGAGTTCGTCATCGGCGCGAGTGAGCCGAAAGCCGTAGTAGCGGGTGAACGTGAGGATTGCGCTGACGATCCAGGCGGCAAGCACGAAGAGCAAGAGCCCCCAGGCGAGGAGGAATATTCCCGTTGCCGGTCCCGGAAGCCCGGCGATTCGGTCGGTCGGGAGCAACGTTTCCGGATCGAATCCGCTGGCGAACGAGAGCGCGATACCGCCCAGGACGCTGGCCCCCGGATCGATGGTGAAGACGCTCAAGATTGCGAGTTCGCGGGGTTCGATCTCGAACAGGATCTCTTCGTCCTCCGACGGCTCCACAGCGGAATCGACCGCGTCTACCTCGTCCTCGAGTGCCTCATCGTCGTCCCCTTCGGTCCGCTCGGGGCTCGCGCCACCCCGTAGTTGCCGTCTGAGGTGCCGGGCTTCCGACTCGTCGACGTACTGGAGGCTGACTTCGGTTTCGCCGCCGCCGGCGGTTTCGATGTGGACGGCCGCGATCCCGAGAAGTCGTTCGATCACGTTCTGTCTAATATCGACGTTCTGGACCCGACCAAGGGGGAGTTCGCGGTCCCGACGCGAGATCACTCCGGAGGTGACGTCGAACGTGTCCGCAGTGAGTTCGTACCGAAATCGCTGGTAGTAGGCGAACTCGTAGACGATTCCCGTAACGACCCCAAACAGGACGAGACCGAACACCGAGAGCAGATTCATCCCGTTGCCGCCGGGCGAGACGATGACGCCGATGACGAAGAAGACGAAGCCGGTGTTGAGGCTCCTCGAGAGCGATCGGACGGCGACCGACGCCGGATGGAGTTTCTTCATACGGCGTCTTCACCCGCGCTCTCGATCGCGAGCCGGCGCAGCGACTCCTGTAGCTCCTCGGCTCGTGCCGGCGTCAGACCGGGGATCGCGACGTCGGAACTCCGCGAGCCGGCCGTGTATACCACCACCGTCGCGAGGCCGACGGTTCGCTCGAGCGGCGAGCGCCGGGAATCGACGTGCTGGACCCGGACGTAGGGGACGACCGTTTTGGTTCGCGTGAAGACGCCGCGTTCGATGTAGAGGTCGTCGTCCCGAAGGTCGAACCGCCAGACGCCGTATCGCAGCCAGGCCACGCCGATCCGCAGGACGGCGAGCGCGAGGGCAATCGCGACGGCAGCCGGGACGAGTGCCGCGGGCGCGTCGGTCCAGAGGTCGGTGCGGGAAATAGCGATCGTCGCGCCGACGATGATCCCGCCGAAAATCGCGGCTCGAACGATCGCGAGAGCGAGCCAGACGCCCCGCACTCGCGGAGTGAGCCGTTCCATACGTATCGTCACGGAACAATCGTGATTAAAGGGTGGGAAAGCGGCGGCGGTTCGCACGCCGTGAGAGTCCGACGGGTTCGGGTTGCGTTTAGTTCGATTACCCCCGAATTCATGCGGAGTGGACGGGTGGTAATCGGCATGACAACGCCCGGTCTCGTCGCGGTGGATCGATCCGATGGGATCGCTACCGTCCGATTGAATCGTCCGGACAAACTAAACGCCGTCACCCTCGAGCTCCTTTCGGAGCTACGTGACGCTCTCGTCGAGCTGCCGGAGGAGGCGGTGGACGGGCTTATCATCGCTGGCAACGGCCCGGCGACCTGTGCCGGAATGGACAGGGAGATCGTCGCCGACGAGGAGTATGACGAGAAGTATGCGGACGAGATCAATGACCTGAACGACGAGATCTACGGCTTCCTCACCTCGCGTCCGTATCCGACGGCCGTGGCGGCCCACGGGGCACTCGTCGGTATCGGGTTCATCCTCTCGCTGCACTGTGACTTCCTCGTCCTCGGCGAGGAAACGACGCTGTCCCTGCCCGAAGTACAGTTCGGGATCGCCGCGACGCACACGATCGCACCACTCGAGCGGATCGTCGGAACCAGAGCCGCGAAAGAAATCGCTCTCACCGGCGATGCGATCGATCCTGACCGAGCCCGCGAACTGGGGCTGGCGAACAGGGTCGTCGCCGAGGACGATGTCGAAGATGCCGCCCGCGAACTCGTCGGCGGGATCGCCGAACACGAGTCGGCCGTCGTCCGCGAACTGAAATCGGCCACGTACGTTCCCGAGTGAGCCGACGCATCGTACGGGTTTCGACGGCAGAGTCGCGAACCCGTGAACCACCGTTTTCACCGATCGCTCGAGAGAGCGAGTCTACTGGGGCTGCGAGAAGCGGGTCGCGAGCTCAGTGGGTCGTCGTCCGGACGTCCTCGACGCGATAGAGATCCTCTTGGAGTCCGTCGCCGTCACAGTCCTCGTTCGGACACTCGTAGTGCCAGCCGTCCTGCGTCGCCGTTCCCTCTCGGAACCGCTCCCCACATACCTGACAGAAGAGTTGTGCCTTTTTGCACGTATCTCGATGCAACTCGAGAGCGAGCTCGGTCTGGAACGACTGGTTGCAGTTGCGACAGGTGTGCATATTTCGTCAGACGTGAGCATCAGCTAAAACTGCTTGGTTATTTTATTGCGCCGCATTCCGAGATGATTCGGCGTCACTGTCCCGATTTACCGCCCACTGATCGGGAATAAAGAACGGACAGACTTCGTGTTTACTCGTGTTCGAGTATTCAGAACGCTGGTAGATGGCCACACCCGTGTTCCATGTGAACGTACACCTCCGAACTATGTTCTCTCGCTGGTAGATCAGTCGAGAAACCGGGTTTCGTTCGGCTCAGTCTCGCTACTAATTTGTGTGCGGCGATCAAACGGAATGCGCAATGGATCCACTCGTCATCGCCGGTCGATTGATCGCGGGCGTGCTGCTGATCCTGGCGAACGCCTTCTTCGTGGCTATCGAGTTCGCACTGACGCGCGCACGGCAGTTCACCGAAGAGGAGTTCGTCGGCGGGAACCCCAAACTCGAGCGGGCGTGGGAGATGACGGACGACCTCGAGTTGTATCTCACCACGTGCCAGGTGGGGATTACGGCCTCGAGCATCGCCGTCGGGATCGTGGCCGAACCCGCGTTGGCGGCCATTTTCGAGCCGGTATTCGCGAACACGGCGCTAGCCTCGATCGGGAGCGGTGCGATCCTCGCTTTCCTCATCATCAACCTCGTTCATCTGACCCACGGGGAGCAGACGCCGACGTATCTCGGCGTCGAGCGGTCGCGGCTGGTCTGTCGGTACGGTGCCGCGCCGCTGTACTGGTTCCACTGGATCATTTCGCCGGTCATCACGCTCGGCGACGGCATCGCGAAACTGACGCTCAAACTCTTCGGGGTCGAGATGACCGGCGCGTGGCTCGAGACCGAAGAGGACGTCATCGAGTCCCGGGCGGATCTCCGGAACCGACTCGGCTCCGTGCTCGAGGAAGGGGACATGTCCGACGAGCGCCGCGAAGAGGTGATGAACGCGTTCCAGATCGGTGAGAAGCCGATCCGCGAGGTGATGGTGTCCCCCGAGGAGATCGTTTCGCTGTCGACTGAGGACACCACCGAAGAAAATTTCCGGAAGATGGAGGAGCGACCCCAGACGCGGTATCCGCTCGTCGGCGAGGAGTTGACTGATTTCCGCGGAATCGTCTACACGCCGGTTTTCGTCCGGCATCGTCAGGAGCTGGCCGACGGAACCATCGACTTCGAGGAGCTCGCGGCCCCGCCGATGACGCTCTCCCCCGACGTGGACGTCAGCGACGCGGTCGACCAGTTTCAGGCCGAGAATCAGGAATTTGCGCTGGTGATCGAGGATGGGGAGGTCGTCGGTCTGGTGACCGTGACCGACCTGCTCGAGGCGGTGATGGGCGATATCGAGGACCCGCTCGACGAGGGGCGAATCGATCCGATCGACCGCTGATCCTCGCGGACGGCCGGAACGAGACGGCAGCGCACTCGTCAGAACTGAAAAACGGTTCGATCAGTCGATTCAGTCGTCCTGTCCGAGAATACCGCGCTCGGTCATTTTCCGGGGGTCGAGCACCTCGTCGGCCTCCTCTTCGGTGAGATACCCCTTCTCGAGGACGACGTCGCGAACTGTTTTGTCCTCCTTGAGCGCGGTCTTGGCGACCTCGCTGGCCTTGTCGTAGCCGATGTGGACGTTAAGCGAAGTCGCCATCGCCATCGACTGCTCGACTCGCGACTCACAGTACTCCTCGTTGGCCTCGAGTTTCCGGACGAAGCGCTCGCCGAACACCTGACTCGCGTTCGAGATGAGTTCGGCCGACTCGAGGAAGTTGTGCGCCAGGACGGGCTTGTAGAGATTGAGGTCGATCTGGCCCTCCGCCGCGCCGGCGGAGACGGCGGCGTCGTTGCCGACGACCTGCTTGTGGACCTGGTTGACGGCCTCGGCGACGACCGGGTTGATCTTGCCGGGCATGATCGACGAGCCGGGCTGGTTCTCGGGCTGTTCGATCTCGCCGAGTCCGTTACGCGGACCCGAAGCCAGCAGTCGCAGGTCGTTAGCGATCTTGTTCAACGAGCCCGCGACCGTTCGCAGCGCGCCGTGAGCTTCGCTCATCGCGTCGTGGGCGGCCTGGGCCTCGAAGTGGTTGTCGGCCTCACGGAACTGGACGCCAGTCTCTTTCGTGATGTACTCGGCCGCGCGGCCGGGGAACTCCTCGTGAGTGTTCAGCCCCGTGCCGGTTGCTGTGCCGCCGAGCGCGAGTTCGCCGAGGTGGTCGCGAACGCTATCAACGCGCGCCAACCCCTTCGCGACCTGCGTCCGGTAGCCGCCGAACTCCTGGCCCAGCGTGACCGGCGTCGCGTCCTGCAGGTGGGTTCGACCCGTCTTGACGACGTCGTCGAACTCCGCTTCTTTCTCCTCGAGCGCTTCGCGGAGGGTATCCAGTGCCGGGATGACGTCTTTCTCGACGGCCTCGAGTGAGGCGACGTGCATCGCGGTCGGAATGACGTCGTTGCTCGACTGGCCGTAGTTGACGTGGTCGTTGGGGTGGACGACGCGGTCGCCGATCTCGCTGCCCATGAGTTCGGCGGCGCGGTTGGCGATGACCTCGTTCGCGTTCATATTAGAAGAGGTCCCGGAGCCGGTCTGGAAGATATCGACCGGGAACTGGTCGTCGTGTTCGCCAGCGATGACCTCGTCGGCGGCCTCGATGATCGCCTCGGCGATGTCGTCGTCGACCAGGCCGAGGTCGCGGTTGGCCTGTGCGGCGGCCTTCTTGACGACGCCGAGCCCGCGGACGAATCGGCGACTGAACGTGATCCCCGAGATCGGGAAGTTCCCGATGGCGCGCTGGGTCTGGGCACCCCAGTAGGCGTCCGCGGGTACCTGCATCTCGCCGAGGCTGTCCTCCTCGATTCGGTAGTCGTCTCCGTCTGCCATACGCGGAGGGTCGGGGTCGGTCAGGTAAAATCCACCGAAAGCCCGATATCGTTCTCGCGAGCGCGTTCTCGCAAGGCAGTCTGGAGCCGTTCTCGGCCCGTGCCGTGAACGTCGCGAGCCGTCTCAAGGGCGATATCGTCGATCGTCGGCGACCCCCACGCGAAGGTGCGCGAACTGGCGGTGTCGACGGCCAGCGACGCCAATCCGAGCCGCCGCTGGAAGATCGACCGTCGCGTCGAGACCGTCTGAATGCGGTAGTAGGGAACGACGGTCGTCCGGCGCTTCCAGAAGCCGCTTCGGATCACGAGGTGGTCCTCGCCGACGAAGTAGCCCAGATTGACGTACTTCAGGTGGGCCGCGGGTGGCACTGCGGCGAAGACGACCGCGGCGAGATACCACCGCTCGAGGCTGGAGACCTGCGCGAGACCGAACGCCGCGGTAACGACGGCAGCCGCGACGATGGCGTACCGGACGAGATAGCGCCGACGAGCCAGCGTTGGTGGGCTTCGAAATCGCGGCGATTCGACGCCGGTGAGGCTCTCGGCGAACCGATAGACGCGATCGGTCTCGGCCAGGGGAACGGCCGACTGGCTGCCGCTACTGCTGTCTGGGCCGTAGCCCGCGGTTTCGACCCAGAGGCCGGCGTAGCCGACCAGTCGCTGGAGCGGGTTCTCGGTGACGGTGACCGACTGGACCTTTTCGACGGGGATCGAGCCGCTGTAGCGCTGGATGAGCCCGCGCTCGTAGACGAAATCGTCCCCGGCCCGCCCGAGGCGGAACCCGTAGTAGTTCGCGACCGTGTAGATCGCGCTGGCGACGTAGGTGGCGACCGACCACTGGATGAGAGAGATCCCGATCAACACGAGGAGGGATCCCATGCCGGCACCGTCGAGCGTCTCCGGGCCCCCGAACGGGCGAGCGATGTCAAGAACGAACGCCGGGACGAGGCCCGAACCGGAATTGGCACCGCCGAAGAAGAACAGTATCGCGATCGGAAAGACCGCCGCTCCCCACCGGAACGAGGTCAGCGCGTAGAGCAGGAGTTCGCGGAACTCGAGGTCGAACAGAAGGGTCGGCTTCCCCTCGTCTCGAGAGCGCGTTTGCCGTCCCCGCTCGCCGACATCGGTAGCCGAGTCATCGCCGTCGGCCGGGGCCGCGCACTCGTCAGTGCTCGCTTCGTCGTCCGTCTTGGCCGTCAGTCGGCGGATTTCGGCCCGAAGGCGTTCGGCTTCGCCCTCGCTGACGTAGTTCAACATCGCCTCGGTCTCACCGCCACCGGCGGTCTCGACCGAGACGACGGCGAGTCCGAGAATCCGCTGGAACACGCCCTGCGAGATGTCGACGTTCTGGATACGGCGGTACGGTATTTCTCGAGACCGGCGGGAGAAGACGCCCGATGTGACGTCGAAGGTGTCCGGCGTCGCTTCGTAGGTGAACCGATAGTAGTACGCGATTCCGTAGCCGATGCCGGCGACGAGGCCGATCGGGGCCAGCACGAACAGCAAATCGATATCGACGTCGAAGAGGCTGGACCCCATCCCAACGAGAAAGACCGGAACCGAAAATCCGGTCAGCCCACGCTGAAGTGCCATCGTCACCGCGCTGAGCGGATGCAAGCGATTCATGTCAGACGGCGTCCTCGGCTTCACTCTCGACGGCCAGTTCGCGGAGGGTGTCCTGCAGACGCCGCGCGCGATCGGGGGTCAGTCCCGGGATCCGAACGTCTGCGTTCCGGGAACCGGCCGTGTAGACCACGACGCTCGAGAGGCCGAGCACCCGCTCGACGGGGCCGAACTGGGTGTCGACGTGCTGGACGCGGACGAAGGGGACGGCTGTTTCGACGAACGTGACGACGCCGCGCTCGAGGTAGAGGGCGTCATCCTGTAGCTCGAACCGCCAGAGCTGATACAGGCGGAGGGCGTAGACGGTTCCCAGAACGAGTCCGATCGCGACGACGCCGGCGATTGCCGCCAGCGGAACGCTGAACTGCCACTGATCGAGGCCGAAGAGGATCCCGCCGAGGACGATCGCGGCGATCGCCCCGCGGGCGATCCAGAGCAACCTGATGCGGGGGTGGAGGGATTCCATACGTACAACGTGTCAGGACTGGTGGATAAAGGTGCGGTTCGGTGAGGACGGGCCGCTCGAGGGAACGCGATCGGCCAGTGGTGACGTTTATCAATGCCTCTGACGAACCACTCGCATATGGCATCTGATGTACCCAGTACCGGCCAGTGGGAAAACGTCGAGAGCAGCCGCGACGGTCACGTCGGTCGGATCGCGCTCTCCCGACCCGAGGCGATGAACACGTTCAGCACCGGCCTCGCGCAGGACCTCGATGAAGCGCTCCGCGCGTTAGACGAGAACGCCGAGGTGCGAGCGATCGTCGTCTATGGGGCGGGTGAGACCTTCTCCGCCGGGATCGACCTCTCCGAACACGACAATCACGGGGTCGAAGACGAGTACGAGCAGTGGGTGACGCGGATGGAGGAACCGTTTCATACCCTGACGGAGATGCGGACGCCCGTGATCGCGGCGGCCCACGGCCACGCGGCTGCCAACGGGATCGGACTGGTCGCGGCCTGCGACCTGGCCGTGGCCGCCGAGGGAACGCAGTTCGGCGCGACGGCCCCGAAGGTCGGGCTGTTCTGTATGGGTCCCGCCGTCCCACTGATGCACTCGCTCACCCGAAAGCGGTGTCTCGAGCTACTCCTGACCGGGGAACTGATCGACGCTGAGACGGCCCTGGAGTGGGGATTGATCAATCGCGTCGTTCCCGACGGCGAACACCTCGAGGCGGCGATGGATCTCGCCGAGACGATCGCGTCGAAGAGCCCGATGGCGGTCCAGCGGGGCAAAGAGGCGTTCTACGAGATGGTCGGAATGGAGTACGACGAGGCCCTCGAGTACTCGAACGAGCAGTTCGCGGCCCTCTGTACGACCGACGACGCGAACGAGGGCATCGCGGCCTTCCTCGAGGGGGAGCCCCTCGCCGCCGACGAATGGCCGAAATCGTGAGCTACTGATCGGCCTCGAGATCCGCGTACTCCTCGGGGGTGTACGTCGATAGCTCGAGGGCGTGGATGTCGGTCGTCATGTGGTCGCCGAGCGCGTCGTACACCTGCTGGTGTTGCTGGACGAGCGGCAAGCCATCGAAGACGGGGGAGACGACCGTCGCGGCGAGGTGGTCTTCGTCGTGTTCGTCACGCGCGTGGGAGACCGTCGCCTCACAATCCTCGAGATTCGATTCGATAAGTTCCTCGACGGCAGCTGGATTCATAGTGGGAGGAAAACGCGCTCGAGGCAAAAGCGCCCCGGTCGCGGCCAGTGGGGTGACGGAGTCGCGAGTTCGAAGGCGACGGACTGCTTGCCCGGACTCAGAAGGGGGTATCGGGCGGGACGTCGCGGCCCGAGGAGCCCTGCTCGGCCAGTCCGTCGAGCCCGGTACTCACGGAGACGTGGTCGATGTCGTCTATTTCGGCCGGGAGGCGCTGCTGAATCGCCTGCGTCGTCATCGGGCTGACCCCACAGCCGCTACACGCACCGCTGAGATTGATCGAGACGCGGCGCTCGTCCAGGTCGACGTCGGTGATCGATGAATCGCCACCGTGCATCTCGATCTGGGGGAAGTTCCGGCGGAGGAATAGCGATACGTCTTCGCGAACGGCGTCCTCGGGGGACTGCTCCGGCTCGGACTCACTCATACGTAGACCAAGCAACTGGAGAGATATATACTGTCGGGCGAACCGGTTCACGGTTGCGTCCTCGAGCCGGTACGACTGTCTTCGAGCCGGCCGAACCGAGAGTGCGCCGGCCCGCGCGGGCCGAGATGACGGCGACTTTATATCGACTCGAGACGCCGTCTCCGATATGTCACTGGCAGCCGAGACGCGCCGGGCGGTCGACCGCCACCCGTTTCTCCGGACCGCCCTGCAAGCCGGCGTCGTCAACTACACCGCCGCCGCCCGTTATCTCGATATCGATGGCGAGATCGACGCTATTGCGACTGCGCTCCGGCGGTACGCCGAGGAGCTGCCGACCTACGAGACCGAGTCGCGAGACGTGCGGGTCCGAATGGAAAGCGGGATCGGGCCGCTCGAGGGCGGGGACGAACGCGGGACCTCGACCGCTGGAGACGGCACACTCGTCACCGTCGGCGGGACGGCCTTCGGTCCCTGCGGCGGCGACAGAACCGCTATCGTCGCGACCGGCGACGTGGACACGGCCGCACTCGCGGCGGTGCTGGCGCGACTCTCGCTCGAGGACATTTCGCCGAGCGCGGCGGCCGTCGCCGACGGCACGCTGGTCGTCGTGGTCGCCCGACTCGAGGGCGCGAACGCGCTGCGAGCGGTCGAGGACGCGCTCGATCGTGTGGACGTTCGGATGGAGTGAGAGACGGGCGAAACGGGCGAGCGAAATTATAGTATCCATCCGAACGTCTCGTCAACTCGTCATGTCGCGGATGAACGTGTACCCAGATGCCATCACACGCTTTAACTTTCGTCCGGCGGAAGTGAGCCTAATGACCCTGCACGTGACGAACACGTTGACGGGCGAGAAAGAGCCGTTCGAGCCACGGGACCCCGAGAACGTCCTCCTCTACTACTGTGGCCTGACGGTCTCGGATCCGCCACACCTGGGCCACGCCCGCTCGTGGGTCCACGTCGACGTCATGCACCGCTGGCTCGAGCATCTCTCCTACGACGTGCGTCACGTCGAGAACTTCACCGACGTCAACGAGAAGATCGTCGCCCGTGTCGGCGAGGACGAACTGGGCGAGAGCGAGGCCGACGTCGCCGAGACCTACATTCAGCGGACGATCGACGACATGCGCTCGCTGAACCTCCTGCGGGCGGAGGTCTACCCCCGCGTCTCCGAGCACGTCCCCGAGATCATCGACCTCGTCGAGACACTGATCGAGAAGGGCTACGCCTACGAGTCCAACGGCTCGGTCTACTTCGACGTGAGCAGCTTCGACGAGTACGGTAAACTCTCGAATCAGGAGCTCGGCGAGATCGAGTCTCAGGGCGATCCCGACGAACGCACCGAGAAGCGCAATCCGGCGGACTTCGCGCTCTGGAAGGCCGGCGGCGTCGATCCCGACGCGGTCGCGGAGCACCGCCACGAAGGTGTCGACCACAGCGGAGATCCACCCACGGGGCTGACCTGGGACTCGCCGTGGAGCGAGGGCCGTCCCGGCTGGCACATCGAGTGCTCGGCGATGAGCATGACCCACCTCGACGAGACGCTGGACATCCACGTCGGCGGTCGCGATCTGGTCTTCCCCCACCACGAAAACGAGATCGCCCAGTCCGAAGCCGCGACGGGCCAGCAGTTCGCGAACTACTGGCTCCACTGCGAACTGTTCCAGATGGACGAGGAGAAGATGTCCTCGAGTCTGGGTAATTTCGTCACGGTCGACGAAGCGATCGATCGCTGGGGGACGAACGTCATGCGGACGTTCCTGACCGCCGGCTCGTACAACAGCAAACAGCTCTACTCCGACGAGACGATCGCCGAGGCCGAGGAGCGATGGGACCAACTCGAGCGGGCCTACGAGGCGGCCGTCGAGGTACTCGACTCCCCGGCGGCGAGTTCGAAAGTCGACGACGAGTCCTTGCGCGACGAGGTCGACGGCGCGCGCGAGTCGTTCGCGACGGCGATGAACGACGACTTCAATACCCGAGAAGCGCAGTCCGCACTGCTGTCGGTTGCGACGGCGATCAACCGGCATCTCGAGGACGCGAACGACGAGAGCGATCGGAAAACCGACGGCTACGATTACCGCGGACTCCGGCAGGCCGTCGAGACTCTCGAGGAACTTGGGGGCGTCCTCGGACTCTCCTTTACGGGCGATACGACGGGCGCTGCTGCACTCGCCGGCGACGTGGTAGACCTCGTTCTCAGCGTGCGCGAGCGAGAGCGCGAGGCCGGCAACTACGAGCGCGCCGACGAACTGCGCGACGAACTCGAGGCCCTCGGCGTCGAGGTCCAGGACACCGACGAGGGGGCAACGTACCGGCTGCCGTCGAGCGAGTGAGGGTCGCCGATTCTCCGGTGATGACCGCTCGATGGCCGATTCTCTCAAGTAGCCGTTTTGCTTACTAGGTGACGATGGCCGATCACAGCTCGTTCGTCACCGCGGGATTCGACGCCCTGCCGGCGAATGTCGCGATTCTCGACGCAGAGGGGGTAATCGTCTACACGAACGCTTCGTGGGACGCGTTCGGGGAGACGGAGGGATTGCCCGAGACAACGGGCGGGGTCGGGACCAACTATCTCGAGGTCTGTGACGTTGCGAATGACGATGACGATGCGACGCAGGCGGCACGGGGAATACGGGCGGTCGCGACCGGCGACCGCGGCGAGTTCTCGCTCGAGTATCCCTGTCACTCACCGGAACGCGAGCGCTGGTTTACGATGCAGGCCACGGTGTACGATCACGGCGACGAGCGGTTCGTCCTCGTCATGCACGTCGATATCACCGAACGGCGTCGGCTCGAGCAGCGAACTCGCGAGCAGGCGGATCGCATGGAGGGGTTCGCGAAACTCCTCTCCCACGATCTGCGAAACCCGTTGTCAGTCGCCCTGGCGCAGGCGGAAACCCTCGAACTGGATGACGACATCGATCTCGGTTGCGGGGACGGCGACCGCAGTCCGTTGCGCTCGTCGCTCGAGCGAATGGAGTCGATCATCGACGACGCGCTGGCGCTCGTGACGATCGAGGGCGTCGAGGAGACCGAGGTACTCTCGCTCGAGACGGCGGTCGAGACCGCGTGGGCGCACGTCAGTACTGGATCTGCGACAGTATCGGTCGCCGATGATGTCGAGTTTCGCGCGAACCCCGATCTCGTGAGTCACCTGTTCGAAAACCTGTTTCGCAACAGCGTAGAGCACGGCACCACAGGCAGTCGGTCGAGGGTCGACGAGACGATCGAACGCGGCGGCGACGCCGTCGCGATCGAGGTCGGCGTGCTCGAGGCAGTCACCGAGACGTCTACCGACGCGCCCGCCGAGCCGAGAGCGGGGGGAGCGTCACTCGAGCGGTCGACCGCGGACGGAACGGATGAACGAGTCGCTATCGATGGGTTCTACATCGAAGACGACGGACCTGGAATTCCGGCCGAACACCGCGAAAAGGTGTTCAAGTCGGGGTTCTCTCCCGATGGCGGGTCCGGTCTCGGTCTCGCAATCGTTCGCGATGTCGCCGACGCGCACGGTTGGTCGGTCACTGCTGAGACGAGTCGGGACGGCGGCGCAAGATTCGAGATTCGGAACGTCTCGACGGTCGACCGATAGTCGTCACCGGGCACCGATGTCCCTGCTCGAACGGCCGTCTCACGGTCGAATGTTCCGGTTCGGTCGGTCGTCTATCGTTGCTGGTTGGGCGAGTTGTCGAACAGTAATCAGGGAGTGAAGATCGCCGCGGCGTTTATTTCTTCGAGTCTGGTCGGAGACTCACATGAATCGACGGCTGTTTCTCGGCGCGCTCACGGCGGGCGGCGTCGGCGCGGTGGCCGGCTGTCTCGGCGGTTTCGCCGACGATATGACGATGGTTTCAGCGGCACCCGCACGCGTTTCAGACGAGGCGGCCGCCGAAGCCAGCTACGAGTATCAGGGAACGATAAAACGCGTCGAGACGCAGCAGGTGGGCGGCGAGGATGTCGAACTGACGAGCTACAATAGCGTCTACGATCGGGCGATCGAACTCCCGGCCGAGCGCTTCGGCGACCAACCGGTGCGGGCGGGGGCGTTCAGCGTGCTCGCAGCGCCACACGTCACCGCCGGTGGCGAGGAGTTCAATCCTGTCGGTGGGCCGTCGACAGTGGAACTCGTCGAACGCGTGCAACGTCGCTACGACGGCCTGTCGATCGACCGGGCCGTCGGGGGCCGCGCGCTCGAGGCGCTCGGCGAGCGGTTCCCCGTCGAATCCGTCGAGGGAACTGCGACGCTGAACGGGGAGTACGACCTCGACATCGCCCTGGATAGCATCCGGGACGAACACGAGGACGACCACCTCGTCGTCGTGGCGATCTACCCCACCGGGGCCGTCCGCGATAGAGAGTCGGAGCGAACGCGGATCGACACTCTGGTTCGAGGACTCGAGCAGTACGACGATCTCGAGGTCGATATCGTCGAGACCGAGGGAGCGGACGGGTGACGGCGACGGAGAGCGACGGTCATACGGACTGCTGTAAGTCAGTTCCGGTGCGACCGCGAATACGGCCTGCGGTCGCACCGGTAAATCGTTACAGCAGACCGTATCAGAACCCGATCGCCGTCGCGAGTGAGAGCCCGCTCGCGAGCGCGCCGAGCAGGTAGCCGCCGATCGCGCCGCCGTTGAGCAGCGGCAATCCGGCGTGGGGGCGCCCCTCGAGGACCATGTACATGAGCACGAGCAGGCCGGAAATCGTCCCCACCATCGCACCCAGCGCCGGCAGGTTCAGCGCGATTCCGGGAACCGAGAGCGTCCCAGCCTCGAGGAAGTACGCCGCGCTGGCGACGAGAATCGATGGGATAACGGCGTCGCCGAGACCGATGAACAGGGCGTCGCGCTCGAGGGTATCGGCGTCAGTCTCGGCATCGGTTTCGGTATCGCGTTCGTCGGCATCGGTGTCCGAACTGCCGGCGGCGGCCGCGTCGTCTCGCTGACCGCCGTCGGCGGCGCTCCCGTCGGCGGTGCTCTCGTCAGTGGCGCTCTCGTCGGGGGCGTTCTCGTTGGGCTCGCGATCGTCCTCGAGCACGTCGTCAGTGCTGCCGGCCTCGAGATAGGAGTAGGAGAGGGTCATGGGGATAACGAGCACGACGGGGATCTTGAGGTCCATGACGCCGTCGGCGAGGTCGAGCATGTGTTCGGTGCCGTAGACGCTGATCGCGTCGTAGATCGCGAGCACCGAAAGCAGGAGGAGCGCGGGCAGCAGGCCGAAACTGATCCCGAACAGGGCGGCGGCGCCGGCGCCCATCACCACCCCCGCGCTGTCGATGACGTACCACTCGGGATACCACAGCAAGGCCGCGCCGACGGCCAGTGAGGCGACGATCGCGAGGGCGTTTGCGACCCCGTCGGAGACGAACGTCCCGACGATAGCCGGCACGAGTTCGGCGAAGACGTACCACGAGATCATCACGCTGACGCCGACGAGCAGGAGCCTGATGAGCCAGTCGAGATCGTACCTGAACGCGGCGAGCATGAGGCCAGTTGCGACGAGCATGACCCCGAAGTAGAGGACGCTGTTCGTCGGATTCTGTGGGTCCTCGACGGCCTGTCGGCCCGATTCCTGAAACGGCTCGACCAGCGCCAGCGCACCGAGCTGGACGCCGAGAAAGAGCAGGACCGTCGTGCCGACGGCGGCGAGGATCCGTGTCCGGTCGTTCATGTCGCGGCGTTTGCACCCCGCTCCTATCGTCTTTTCCACTTCGGATTTGGCGTCTACTACGTCTCGAGGGCTGTGTATAAACGGTGTGCACTGATGGGATCGATGTGAACGACGTGTCCTGCTATCGCGACAACACGGAATCGCCACGCCCTCCCCAGCCGATTCGCTCACTCACATACGTTCGTTCACTCATCCCTCGCGCAACGTCATCGACTGCCCTCGTTTTCACTCGGGCAGTCAACAGCGCGCGCCACTGCATGCCGATTGGCTCGACGGAGTGATACGTCGTACCCCGACACAGTGACAGTGTGCCGAAAACCGAACCGAAGCGGAAAACGAGACGGTGACCGACGCCGCTATCGCGCGTACAGCGTCGATCCAATCAGCGACGGCAGGTGAACGCCGTCGTCCGGCGTCACCGCCAGATACGGCCTCGAGACGGGACCGAAGACATCGACGACGCGGCCGACCCCCTCGAGGTCGTCGTCGAGGACCATCGTGCCGATTTCGTCGCGGAACTCGTCGGGCGTATCGCTGCCGGCGTCGTCCGCCTCGTCCGCTCGGAGGATGGCAAGTCCCTGTGCGGTCCGGACGACTGCGCCTACTCGGCGCATGTCAGTCGCGCATCGCGACGACGTACGCCGCCACGGCTTGGACGAGGTCGTTCTTCGTCGAGTCGTCGGCCCCGCGAACGACGACCCGGCCCCGGTCGGCCCAGTGCTCCCGAGAGTAGGACTTGTCCCGCTCGATCGTGGCGTCGTACCCGATCTGCTGGACGGACTTCGCGATCTCGTCGACCGTCGGTTCCTCGACCGCTAGATCCTCGGACACGCGTCGGCCCTCGGCCCGTGAGAGGTCCGCATCGAGATAGGCGGGCCAGATGACGTTCTCGACCATGCCATGGTCTGTGTAGCCCGGCGAGTAAACCCTTTTCAAAACGATACGTCGAACGCCGACAACGATACGAACGGTGAGAACGGTGAAAACAGGAGCAACGGGAGGTCTGCGAACTATCGTCGCCGCGCGACGAATCCGGCGGTAGCTAGGAGGGCGACGAGCGCGACGGGAACACCGAATCCGGGGATAGCGCTGTCGTCACTCTGGTCTTCGTCCGTATCGTTGCCGCTCCCGTTACCGGGTTCGCCGGAGGCCTCGAGTTCGGCTTCGATCTCGGCGTACACTTCGGGGTAGACCTGCTCGATGATCGTTTCGATCGCGTAGACGACGTTCGGGCCGGGTTGGCTCATCGCGTTGTCGTCGACTGCGACGACGTTGCCCTCGGTGATGGCTGTCGTCTCCTCGAGACTGTCCGCCGACGGCGGTTCCGCCGTTCGGTCGGGGTAGACGATCCACTCGGGATCCTCGTCGACGACGACTTCCGCGTTCATCTGGCCCCAGCCGGTTTGACCGACCGACGCGGCCAGGTTGGTCAGACCGGCAGTAGTCATCACCTCGTGTTGGAACGTCTCCGTCCCGTGAGTGTCCCCGTTCTCGCCGCCGTCGTAGTACGCGAGCGGTTCGGACTCGTTCTCGAGAGCGTCCTCGTAAATTTCGAGCCGCTCGTTCATCCAGTCAATCGTCTCCTCGGCGCCGTCACACTCGCCGGTTACCTGCCCGGTCACGCGGACGTTCTCGCGAACGTCGTCGAGCGAGGTCGCGGTGTCGAGGACGACGACCGTGATCCCGGCGTCGTCGAGCGTCTCGAGGAGGTCCTCGTTGAACGTGGCGATGTTCGCGGCGAGGACGACATCGGGGTTGAGCGCGACGATTTCCTCGGCGACGGGAGTCACCCCGTCGTCGCCAGTAATGTCAGTCCGATCGCCTGCGTCGAGCGACTCCGTGTATTCACTGACCGGCATCCCGACCACTTTGCCCTCGGCACCGATGGAGTAGGCGAGTTGGGCGTCACCCGGATAGAGCGTCACGACCGACTCCGGCTCGCTCTCGATCGTGACCTCCTCGCCGGTCGCGTCGGTCATCGTGAGCGGGTATTCACACTGCGCATCCGATTCCTGAACGGCAGCGTTCGGTGCGGTAGTCGCGCCGGCCACGGCGGGGCCGATCGCGGATAGTGTCACCAGAAGTACTACTAGGACGGCTAGCTGTTGTCGCATCGTCGAATACGTGAGCCCTACTTCAACAAATATTTGCCTACTCCAATCGAGGTTGTGGTGTATGAAGCGATCGGTCCGGACAGCGGTCTGGTCGACGGGCCTCGCGGGCCTGCTCGTCGTTGCCGTCGTCGTCAGCGCCGCACTCGGACCAGTTCGGATCGATCCCCTGACCGTCGCGATGGCGATCCTGAACGGGATCGTCGCCCCGTCGGGCCTCGAAACCGGATCCGGAACCCTGCCGGTATTCGGCTGGTCGATTCCAGTGGTGGGCCTCGAGTACGCGTCCGTTTTCTCGTTCGACGTCCCCGGAACGCACCAGTACATCGTCACGCAGATGCGACTGCCCCGTATCGCCCTCGCAGCCACGGTCGGATTCGCACTCGCCGCTGCGGGGACGGTTATGCAGGGGTTCTTCCGGAACCCGCTCGCGGACCCCTCGATCATCGGTGTTTCGTCCGGCGCTGCAGCCGGCGCGGTCGCGCTGATCGCTTTCCCGGCAATCGTTCCGTTCGGAAACCTGCACCTCGCCGCGTTCGCAGGTGCACTCACGACCGCGTTTCTCGTCTACGCTATCGCCACCGAAGGTGGTCGAACGCCAGTCGCAACGCTGTTGCTCGCCGGAGTCGCCGTCCAAGCGTTTCTGGGATCACTGATTTCGTATATGCTCATCCACAGCGGCGACGGTCTCAGGGAAGCCGTCGTCTGGCTGATGGGAAGCTTGCGAGACCGGGGATGGAGCGACGTCGCGTTCGCACTGCCAGTCACCCTCATCGGCGTTGTCATTCTCGGTGCGTACGCGCGGGAACTCAACGTCCTCTTGCTCGGCGAGGAGGACGCACACCATCTCGGCGTCGATGTCGAACGGACCAAGCTACTGTTGCTCGCGCTGGCGAGCATCGTTACCGCAGCGGGCGTCGCCGTCACCGGTGTGATTGGCTTCGTCGGACTCGTCGTGCCACACATCATGCGGCTGCTCGTTGGGCCCGACCACCGGATCCTCTTTCCGACGAGTGCCCTCGCAGGGGCCTCGTTTCTGGTCGTGACCGACACGATCGCGCGGTGGCCAGCCGGGCCGACCGAAGTCCCAGTCGGCATCGTTACGGCGGCGCTCGGGGCCCCGTTCTTCCTGTTTCTGCTCACTCGCCGGGAGGTGCATTCGGTATGACTGGAATCGATCGAACGGGCGAGCGGGACGTAGTCCATCGAAATCTCGACCCGGCGACGATCACTGTCGAGGACTGCTCGCTCTCCTTCGGCGATCTCGAGGTACTCGATACCGTCTCCCTCTCGATCGAGCCCGGGGAGTTCGTCGGCTTCGTCGGACCGAACGGGGCTGGGAAGACGACGCTCCTCCGCGCGATCAGCGGCGCGCTCGAGCCCGATTCCGGAACGGTCGCGATTGGCGGAGACGATATCCACGAACTCTCCTCGCGAGCCGCAAGCCGACTCGTCTCCGTGGTTCCCCAAGACACGACGCTCTCGTTTTCGTTCCCCATCCGTGACGTCGTCGAGATGGGGCGACATCCACACCGCTCGCGGTTCTCGTCGGCGACGCCGGAGGACCGCGCCGCGGTCGAGCGCGCCCTCGAGCGGACCCGGACGACGGAGTTGGCCGACCGACCGATCGACGAAGTCAGCGGCGGCCAGCGCCAGCGGGTCGTGCTGGCGCGGTCGATCGCCCAGGAAACGCCGGTCATGCTGCTCGACGAGCCGACGGGGAGCCTCGACGTCAATCACCAGATCGAGACGCTCGAACTGGTCCGCGAACTGGTCGACGAGGGACGAACCGTCTGTGCGGCGATTCACGACCTCGATCTGGCCGCGCGGTACTGCGACCGGCTCGTGATGCTCGCCGACGGCGACATCTATCGGAACGGTCCGCCGTCGGACGTGCTCACGGGAGACTCGCTCGGCGACGTCTTCGACGCAACCGCGACGGTCACTACCCATCCGCTCACGGGATCGGAAACCGTGACGGCGTTCCCGCGTTCCGGTCCGGACGGCGCGTGGACCGGTATCGATCGCGACACCGTTCGGGTCCACGTCCTCGGAACCGGGCCGATCGCCGCGCGCGTGCTCGCCCGACTCGAGAACGCGCGAGACGAGGACGATGCGCGAGACGGTGACGGTGCGGCCGAACCCCCCGCCCTCGAGATTAGTCTCGGTCCGGTCACCGACGGGGATACGGCGACCGAAACCGCCCGCTCGCTTTCGGTCGACTGCGTCGAAATTCCGCCGTTCGAATCCCTCTCACCGGCCCATCTGACGACGTTCGAGACCGTCGTTCGGGAGGCCGACGTGACCGTCGTTACGGAGAGCGTGCTCGACACCTCCGGCGGAGGAACACGTCGCCTTCTCGAGGTCGCGGATGCGATCGCCGACTCGATCGTGATCGCAACGCAGGGGGAGCAGGGGGAAGACGATCCTTCGGGAAGCGACGTCGAAGCGCCGCGAAAGCGGGTATCCACGGTTGAATCGAAATCCGCTCTCGAGGTGCCAGCGGAGCGGATACTCGAGGGGGTGGCGGACGCGCTCGAAACCGGCGGTGACGCGTCACGCTCGATTCCGGACACGGAGTCGTCGAATACCGGGTCAACGTCGTCGGACGGCGACTCGAGTTCGGGCGTGTCGGCCGAGTCCTCGAGCGACTGAGACGGACTTCTGTAGTGGCTGAGACGGAGTCCTGTCAGTCAGTTCCGGTGCACCCACACGGCGGTCGTGGCTGCGCCGGGACACGGTGACAGCAGACCGTCGAAGACTACCACCCGAGGAACCAGAGGATAATTCCGAGAACGATGCCGGAGACACCGACGAGAATCCCGACGCCGGGGATAACGGGAATCGGAACGAGACCGATCGCGAGAACGATCGCGATGACGATGACGATCGTCGAGAGTCGGACCATACTCGTATGTGATGGTCACGTCGGGTAGACGTTGTGCTTGCTTGATACGGGTTCGAGACGCAAGATTGGTGGTAGAACGGGTGATCAGTGAAACGATTCGCGCATCCCGGTGCTTTCCAGTCGGCTACGGACCCAGTCGGCTACGGACCCAATCGGCTACGGACACGGCACCGAGATCTGACGGTCGGCTCCGAATTCCGTTTGATTGGCTTTCGTACACGCTCCTCAAATCGAGTCCGAGAGAAGGCGGAGCGTCGACGATCCGGCCGCAACTGGACGGTTTTTTACCCCTCCGCCACCGAGTGGCCGCCAATGACCGAGTACGATTACGAGGCCCTCGGACTCGTCGCCGGGCTGGAGATCCACCAGCAACTCGATACGGCGACGAAGCTGTTCTGCCAGTGTCCGACCGACATCCGCGAGCCCGAGGCGTCGACGCGACGGTTCACGCGCTACCTCCATCCCACCCGGAGCGAACTGGGCGAACTCGACGACGCCGCCGTCGAGGAGAGCATGGTCGAGCGCGAGTTCGAATACCTCGCCTACGACTCGACCTGTCTCGTCGAGGAGGACGACGAGCCGCCCCACGAACTCGACGCGGAAGCCCTCGAGACGACGCTCGAGGTCGCTCAGCTGATGGATATGAGCCCCGTCGATCGAGCCCACGTGATGCGCAAGATTGTCGTCGACGGCTCGAACACGTCGGGCTTTCAGCGCTCGTCGCTGGTCGCCACCGACGGCGAGATCGAAACGAGCGACGGCACGGTCGGGATCGAGGACATGCTACTTGAGGAGGAAAGCGCCCAGCGCGTCGAAGAGACCGAGGATGGCGTACGCTACAGCCTCGACCGACTCGGGATTCCACTGGTCGAGATCGGGACGAGCCCGGACATTTCGAGCCCCGAGCAGGCCCTCGAGGCGGCCGAACGGATCGGAATGTTGCTGCGCTCGACCGGGAAGGTCAAGCGCGGACTGGGGACGATCCGCCAGGACGTCAACGTCTCGATCGAAGAGGGCGCTCGCGTCGAGATCAAGGGCGTCCAGAGCCTCGACGACATCGACGACATCGTGCGCAACGAGGTCGCTCGACAGGCCGAACTCGTCGCGATTCGGGACGAGCTTTCGGAGCTCGAGGCGTCGGTCGGCGACGTTCGGGACGTGACCGAGGTCTTCGAGGGTACCGAGAGCGGCGTCATCGGCGGTGCACTGAACAGCGGCGGGTCGGTGATGGCGGTGCCACTCTACGGCTTCGATGGAATCGTGGGTCGCGAGATCGCTCCCGATCGCCGGCTCGGTACCGAGTTCTCGGATCACGCGAAGCGCCACGGCGCGGGCGGGATCTTCCACACGGACGAGCTGCCCGCGTACGGAGTCACCGAAGACGAGGTTGCGGCACTTCGAGACGCCGTCGGAGCGAGATCCGAAGATGCCGTCGCGATCGTCGCAGCCGACACCGAGATCGCGGAGTCGGCGATCGACGCCGTTGCGGAGCGGGCGGGAACCGCGCTCGAGGGCGTTCCCGAGGAGACCCGCGGTGCGAACGACGACGGGACGACCAGATACCTGCGGCCGCTCCCGGGGGCCGCGCGGATGTATCCCGAGACAGACGTGCCGCCCGTCGAACCGGACCCGAGCGACGTTCCGGAACCCGAATTGCTGACAGCAAAGGTCGAGCGCTACCAGGACGAGTACGGGCTCGGCGAGGGGCTGGCCGAACAGGTCGCCTACGGCGAGTACATGCCGCTGTTCGAGGACGTCGTCGCGGATGGGATCGATCCGACGCTGGCGGCGACGACGCTCGAGTCGACGCTGACCGAACTCCGACGCGACGACGTGCCAGTCGAGAAGCTGACTCGGAAACACCTCGAGTCAGTCTTCGCGATGGCCGAGGGCGGAGACCTCGCGCGTGAGGGGGTTCCGGATCTGCTGACGGCGCTCGCGGAAGAGCCCGACCAGTCCGCCGACGAAGCTGCCGAAGCCGCCGGACTCGGTTCTGCGGGCGAGGAAGAGGTCCGGGAGGCAGTCGTCGAGGTCGTCGAACGAAACGAGGGTCAGGTCGAAGCAGAGGGAATGCAGGCCTTTTCGGGACTCATGGGCGAGTGCATGGGTGCGCTGCGAGGGAAGGCAGATGGCGACCTCGTGAGCGAACTTCTGCGCGAGGAGATTCAGAAGCGAGCATAGTATCCGGCCAGGTTTTCGGACCTTCGAGCGACGACGATGAGTTTTCGGAACGAGCCGAGGACGACGATAGATTCCCGGAACGACCGGTTCCGAAGCCGTCGCCGTCACTCGGATCGATCGCCGATCGAGCACGGCGGTTTCCGGCGGTTCTCCCGTCCTAGTATGATATAATACACCTTCAACTGATATTGAGTCGCCCCCAGAAACCTTTATGAGTTCTTCCGTTGGCAAACGTCACAACGATCCCACATGACTGACAACCCAACCGAGATAACGACCGTCTGTTACGTTCGTGCACCGCTGTTGCTCGAGCCGGTCGACGCCCAGGTCGAGACGCTCCAAGCCTGCGAATCCGAGGGTGCGGTCGACGACCTGCTGCTCCGGAGCTGGCCCAAGGAAGTCGCGCTTTCCGAGGAGAGCCCCCACCAGGAAGTCCTCGAGAACTTCGAGCGGTTCGCCCAGTGGGCCGACGAGCGCGGCGTGAGCGTCCGCCCGCCGTTCCGGAAGCGAACGACGACCTCGCAGGTGACCGGGACGACGCGAGAGCGGCTGGTGACGCCGCTGTTGTGCCTCGAGCTGTACGCGGACGACGAACTGATTGGCGTCTTCCCCCACACGAACGAGTCGGCAGAGGAAACGTACACGACAGACGAGGCGATCGCCACGCTCCGAACGGGCGAAATCCCGACGCCGCTCGGGTCAGTCAGGGATGCGGACGCGGGCCTCGAGTCGGCGATGTCGGATACTTGCCCCGACTGCGGCGGCGCTCTGATCGATGGCCAGGGACTGTTCGCCTGTAGCGATTGCGGGTGGATCGGCACCGTCACCGAATCCGGCCGATACGAGACTCGGCCGGACCGACCCGCACGAGAGCGCGAGACGGCGCTCATCGACTCACGCTAACACCGCACGGACCTCGGAAACCGAGCCGGCCTGAAATGAACTGCGGGGGAAACGAACCGCCGGGGACTTGTGACTACTCGCGAGCGAACTCCCCGCCGTACTCGGCTTCGATGTCGACTCTCGAGCCGTTCGTGACGAAATCGACCGTCTCCGCCTCCGTTCCCAACGACGATTTGAGGCGGGCTTCGTCGACGCGATCCTCGCTGCCGTAGGTGACGACGGCGTTTGCAGTCGCGTCGCTCCCGGTCACTGCGAGTTGCTGGTGGACGCCGTGGGATCCCTCGACGGATCCGAATTCGAACTGGAGGCCGTCATCGTCGGCCGCTTGATCGTTCGAAAGGGTCTCCGCGGCGAACTCGTCACTGTCGGTGTACAGACAACACGCGATCCCGCCGTTCTCGCCGGCGCGGAGCAGGCGGTCGAAGTCCTCGTCCGCCTCGTGTTTGGGCTCTCGATCGCCGGCCGCCGTCGCGACCGTTCGTTCGACGGCCGCGACCGGATCGAATTCGGAATCGGCTCCGTTCGGGTATGAGTACGCGTACACGCCGCCGGAGACGCCGACGACCTCGTCGCTCTCGCTGTCGGTGTAGACGACGTACGCGTCCCCTTCGCTCTCGACGGTATAGCTCGCAGCCTCGAGGTTCGTCTCGAGGCCGGTTCGGTCGTACGAGCCGACGAACGCGTAGACGCCGTCGGCGTAGACGAACTGTTCTTCGCCGTCGGCCGTCTCGTTGTTTTCGGTGTACGCGTTGCGCCCGGCCGAGTCGACGAGTTGCTGGACACCGAACGAACAGAGGAGCGCGACGACGACCGGATTGCCGACGAGCGGATCCGTCGGTTCCCGGCCGGCCTCGGCACCCTCGTCGTCGAGTAGGGTGTTCATGGTTTCGACGTCGATCGCTCCGTAAAAGTACTCCGAGCGCTCGTTCGTCGGGAGCATCGAGGCGTACGACGGGAGATTGCCGTCGATCGAGTCACTCTCGGTACTGTCTTCGGTACCGTTGCCGTTCCCGTTTGACGACTCTGAACAACCGGCCAGAAGCGCCATCCCACCACCCAGTAGACTCAGTGCGTTTCGTCGGCAAAGGTCGGTCATCCAGTAGTGGTGGTTACTGGGTACGTATTACTGTACTGGCCCACGAGAGCGGCTGTGGTGGCTGATTTGACAAGTCTCGCTCGAGGAATCAGTCCTCGGCAGGCCGTTCGGTCGCCCGACGGAGAAGTCCCAGCAGCGTGTTCGCCTCACGCTCGGTCAGGTCGGCCCGACCGAACACCCGCCGGAGCATGCGCATCGTCTTGTCGCGTTTCTCCTCGGGGCGATTGATCTCCTCGAGCAGGGCCGCCCACTGGTCGTAGAGCCGATCGACGGTCGGCTCGGGGGCGCGGACGCGCTCGAGGTCGGGCAACTGCGTCTCGTCGAGGGTCAGTGACCGGAGTTCGTAGAGCGTGATCGTGGCTGCCTGCCCGAGGTTGAGTACGGGATAGTCAGCGTTCGCGGGGATCGAACAGATCTCGTCGATCTGTGCGAGTTCCGCGTTCGTCAGGCCGACGCGCTCGCGACCGAACACGAGCGCGGTTGGTGATTCGACGGTTGGCAGCCGATCGGCCAGCTCGGCGGGCGTCGAATAGGGAAACCGCATGTGGCTGTGATCGTCTTCGTTCGTGACGGCCGTACAACCGATCGTGTGGTAGTTCTCGACGAGCGAGTCGAAACTGATCTCGTCGGCGTTCGGGAGGACGTCCTCTCGAGCGTGCCCTGCGAAGCCGTACGCTTCCCCGTCGGGGTCGAGTGTCGGCGGATCGATGAGCAGGAGATCCTCGAAGCCGAAGTTCTTCATCGCGCGAGCGATGGTTCCGACGTTGCCTGGCGACTGGGCGTCGACGACCGCAACCGCCGGCGTCGTTCGACTCGGAAGCGATCTGTCCGGGATCGATTCGTCGCTCATTGGGGCGTCGATGACGAGAATTTCGGACGAAGTGTTTCCGGTGACAGTTCGGGTTCCGTCCCGACGGTGAGTGTGAGCCGTGACGCCGGTGCTGTGACGATTGACGCGTTCATAGACGGAGTACCGAGCGCGAACGCAAAAAGAACGCGTTCACGTCTTGGGAATGCTAGCCGTCTCGGTTTTGCGATTGGAGTGCTCTTACTGTTACATTCGCTCTCTTCACTCTCTTTCTTTCTCCCTTCACTACTCTAGCTAGTTCTAGTCTAGGCTAGAACTAGACTAGAACCAGAACGGGACTATATTGACGACGATAGGAATCTCGTGCCTGTCGGCTCTATTCTGAATAGCGGTTCGATTGCGAAGAACGGCCCCATTGTGACTGCCAGTGATACTGCATCTCTGAGAAGCGATAGCGCGTGTGTCCGATTGGACCAGTGGCGGTTCTCGAGTAGCAGGTACTGATCTCGTAGAGAGTGAGAGAGGGACACACCCCCCTCGCGTTTGTAAGACGATATACGTGTGGAGGTCTCTCGTTGGAACACACCAGTGCCGCGGATGTAAATCGGGCCAGATGAAGTCCAAAAGTGTGGAAGTTCGGATATAATACTTGACCACCCCTCCATTATTCCCGTTACAAACGCGAGGGGGGTGTGGGCCCCGTGAAGTGATCGACGAATTGCTCGTTCGGTCCTTTGAGCCCTCGTTCGCCGTATTCATGTGGATCCTGTCCTCGTTCGTCGAACGAGATCTTCCCACCGAAACCGGGTATAGCACGGTCGTTAGCCGGTCGAGCGCACGAGCTTTACATCCGCGACGGGGGTGTCCGTGGTGGGTGGCGGTCATCTTCGACGGTTAGAAGCGCGAGGCAGGCGTTCAGGGCGAATTTTGGTTATGCGGCCGCGAGGTTCCACTCGAGTCGCTCTGTCGGGGTATTTACATCCGCGATCGATCCCCACACCTTTATTTCAATTCAGTTGGAAGGGGCGCGGTACCGCAATGTCCGCCAACGACGATCGAGACCCGCTCTTCCGGTACGACGATCCGGTCTTCGCCGACGAGCGCCTGCTCGAGATCACGCACCTCCCAGGCCCCGATCGGATCGTCGGTCGCGACGAGCAGATGCAACGTGTTGCGGACGCCCTGAACCCGGCAGTCTTCGGAAGCGAGCCGAACCACCTGTTCATCTTCGGCAAGACCGGCACCGGGAAATCCCTCATCTCGCGATCGGTCACCCAGCGCGTGATCACCGAGGCCCAGCACGACGACGTCACCGTCAAGTACGCCTTTATCGACTGCGGCGAGCAAAATACGGAGGCGTCAATCGTCAAGACGATCGCCCAAATCGTCAACGACCCCGACTCCAGCGGGGTTACCGTCCCCGATCGGGGGCTGGGAACCGGCGACTACTACAAGCGTCTCTGGCAGTCCATCGACCACTGCACCGACGTCACCATCGTTATCCTCGACGAGATCGACATGCTCGAGGACGACGAGGTCCTCCGCAAACTCTCGCGGGCCGGCGAAAACCGACGAATCTCGGACTCGAGCATCGGTATCATCGGCATCTCGAACAAGATAGATTTCCCCGACCACCTCTCCGAACGCGTCAAGTCGAGCCTCTCGCGGGACGAACTCGTCTTCTCACCGTACGACGCGAATCAGCTCGTCGAGATCCTCGAGAAACGCCGCGATGCGTTCCACGATGGCGTCCTTTCGGATGACGTGATCCCGCTCACGGCCGCACTCGCCGCCCAGGAACACGGCGATGCGCGCAAGGCGATCGACATCCTCCGGAACGCTGGCCGGATCGCGAAGAAGCGAAGCGACACGCGAGTGACCGCGGATCACGTCCGCGACGCCAAGGAGAAGACCGAGGCCGACCGGTTCAACGAACTGATCGAGGGCTCTCCCCAGCAGGCCAAGGCGATCCTCTACTCGCTAACGCTGCTGACGGAGAACAGTTCGGAAAAGGAGTTCACGACGAAGATCATCTACAACCAGTACAAGGAGATCGCCCGCCGGCTCGATTTCGACGTCCTCTCCGAGCGCCGCGTCCAGGAGATCCTGCAGGAACAGAACTTCCTCAACGTGATCCAGTCCGAGCGCGAGGGACGCGGCCGCGGCCGCGGTGCACACGCAAAACACCGTCTGCTCGAGAACCCCTCGATCGTCAAGAAAGTGCTCCTGCGGGACTCGCGGCTGGCAGTGCTCGAGGACGAGGAGTAGACCGCGCTCATTTCCGCGTACTGCTCGCTGCGCTCCGGCTCGCCGGAACCGCGATATCTTTTTGTCTCGCTTTCACAGTCCGGGTATGAACAGCGTCGACGCCGCCGGTCTGGGGATCGGAGACGACTACCCGCCTCGGATCATGGGCGTACTGAACGTCAGCGAGGAGTCTCCCTACGATCCGAGCGTCTTCGACGATCCCGGCGAGGCGGCTCGCTACGTCGACGAGGAGCTAATCGGAGAAGGGGCCGACATCGTGGATATCGGCCTCGAGTCCGCGAACAAACGCTTCGACGTGCTCTCGGCCGACGAGGAACTCGAGCGGCTACACGTCGCGCTCGACACGATCGAGAGCGTCTCCGGGGACGCGATCTTCTCGATCGAGACGCGCTATGCCGAGGTCGCCGACGAGGCCCTCTCGCAGGGGTTCGACATGGTCAACGACATCTGTGGCTTCGCCGACCCCGAGATGCCGCGGGTCTGCGAGGAGTACGACGTCGCCGTCGCGAAGATGGCGAGCCCGCCGGACCTCGAGCGACCGGGAGCCGTCGAAGAAACCGACTGGGCCGCTCGAAAGTCGCCCGAGTGGGCGCAAGCAGCCGACTACGTCGATCAGGTCTACGAGGCGTTGAAACAGAACGGGCTGACCGACAAGACGATCATCGACCCCGCGTTCGGCGGGTGGAGCGAGGCCCAGACGCTCGAGGACGATCGCGAGACGTTCCGACGGCTCCGGGAGTTTCGCGCGCTCGGGCGACCGATGCTGGTCTCGATCAACCGGAAGAACTTCCTCGGCGAGATCGCAGACCGGAAGACCGAGGAGCGACTCCCGGTCAGCCTCGCGGCGACGGCGATGGCTGTCGAACGCGGTGCGCACGTGATCCGGACCCACGATGTGGCCGAAACGCGGGACGCAGCCCTGATCGGGAAGGCGTTCACCGAGCGCGCGAGCGTCACCGCGGACGGACTCACGATCTCGCAACTGGACGTCCACTCCACCCGGGAGTTTCGAACGCAGCTCCGGGAACGCGGCATCGATCCCGCGATCGCTGGCGACTGGCAGCCCCAACTCCTCGAGATCGATGGCCTCGCACCCGACTCGATCGACCGGCTTACGACGGTCGCACTCGAGCACGGCGCGGTCGTCCGACGGGTGACCGGCGGGAGCTGCGTGATCGTGGGGTCGACAGATGCGATTTCTGACGTTGCCACCAATCTCACGGCCAAAAATGACAGTCTCAGTGGTATCGGACGGAAGCTGTCAGGGGTGCTGCGTTAAGAGAAAGCTTATGCCGGATGCTTCGAAAAGGGAGATTGGACGCCGGGCGGCCTCCCGGGTAGGGGTACTTTGGAGGCGACCCCCGGCCCACAACACGGAATTATTGTGGTCTTACATCGACCAGTGACGACTCTCGGTTGGGATGTTGCGACCGTCTTACGGCACAACCTGTCTTACGGCACAGTGACATCTACAACATCGCCCACGCGAGGAAACCGACCTGCTGGCCGAGAGCCCACACCCGGTACTCGGCACACGTGATATATTCGACACACCACGCCGGATGACCGGAAACGCGGGATCGAGACCGAACACACAAACCGATAGCGCGACGAGACCGAGCATGGAGTTCGACGAGTGGGAGCCCGTCTACGAGGCGATCTGCAGCGATTTCGGCTACGATCGTGCCGGTGACGAACGAGGACGCGATCTCCTCGCGTCGCTTCTCGAGAAGTCGTTCGATCTCGCCGACCTCTCGTTCGTTGGCGGAGCGACCGCCGCTATCGCCGGAGCGGGCCCGTCGCTCGAGACCGAGCGGGACCTCGAGCGAGCGCGCGAGGCCGATGTCGTCCTCGCCGCGTCGACGGCTGTCGACACGCTCGCGAGCCACGGCATCGACGTCGACTGCATGGTGACCGATCTCGACAAGAACCCCGACACCGTCGAGCGACTCACAGCCCAAGGCGTTCCGGTCGCGGTCCACGGCCACGGTGATAATCTCGCGGCGATTCGCGACGTCGTCCCCGATTGCAACGGTGCGTACGTCCTCCCGACGACGCAGGCCGCGCCTCGCGGCCCGGTCCGAAACGTCGGCGGCTTCACCGACGGCGACCGCGCGGCGTTTCTCGCCGACCACGTCGGCGCCGCGCGCCTCGAGTTCGTCGGCTGGGATTTCGACGATCCGGCGGTCGACCCCGCGAAGGCTCACAAACTCGAGTGGGCCGAACGCCTCCTCTACTGGCTCGAGTCGCGCCGCGACGAACGGTTCGCGGTGCTCGACGGCCGCCGGGATTCGATCGACACCGACGGAATTCCCGTCGGCTCGCGGTGACTCTCCAGTGACCCCGATCGCTCGTCTATCGCGGGCGGTCGTTACCGAATCCGATATTCGACGATGTCGCTTCCGCCACAGGACGGACACGTCGACACCGACTCGAGCGTCGTGCCACAGCGTCGGCACTCCTCGATGACTGTCTGATCGTCGCTTCGGCGAAAGACCGACTCGAGCGCGTTCCAGATCGTCGACCGTGCGGTGCCGTTCGATTGTTCCTGGCTCCTCATGGCCGTTCGGTTGCGAATACCACAATTTGTTATCCCCTTCGTACCGTGAAAGACACTAAAATTGATACGTTATCGGCGTTCGATTCCTGTGGTAATCGATCCCTATACTCTCGGGTGGCGCTCACGCGTTACCGACGCTTGCTGGTGGATTCGTACCGAACCGGATCGTCAGTTGTCCGTTCTATCCGCCCCTCTCGCTCGAGCGCCCGGAGGTGGGCCGCGGCTTCGCCAGCACCGAACTTGACGTGAACGCCCTCGAGGTCGCCGAACAGGTCACGGGCGAGTTCCCACGGCGTCGCCGGTTCGTGACGCTCGAGTGCTTCGAATACCCGTCGGGACCGCTCGTCGTGATGGGTAAGAATCGATTCGACGCGACCGGGTGTGACGACAGTGCCGTGGCCCGGCAGCAGCCGCTCCGAGCGATCGTCGAGTCGCTCGAGCGCCCCGCGAAACGCCGCGAGCGGATTGCGGTCGAGTATCGCACCGTCGCCGTCGGGAGCCGACTGGGCACGGCTCCCGCCGGACCGGATGGTTCGGGTATCGCTGCCCCCGACGTTGGGTGTGGTCGTCGGCAGCACTGCGTCACCGACCAACAGGAACCCCTCGCCGGCGAAGGCGGTGTGACCCAGCGTGTGACCCGGTGTCGCGACAACCTCGAGCCCCGCGATCGTCTGTCCGTCCCGGAGTCGTCCGACGGTGATCTCGTCGGGCATCGCGGAGACCGTATCACCGCTGATGACCCGTTCGACGGCGCGGTCCGGAACGCCCCAGCGGCGCATCGTCTCGGCGTCGCGCTCGAGGCGGCGTGCGCGTTCGGCCGCGTAGTCGGCGACCAGCGGAGCATCGCCCGCTCCCATCGCGAGCGTCGCGTCGGCGGCCGTCCCGAGTCGCGGCGCGAGGCCGGCGTGATCGGCGTGCCAGTGCGTGACGAGAACGGCCTCGAGATCACGGAGCGAAACGTCGGCGCGCTCGAGTCCTTCGCGGAGGTCGCGCCAGGCGCGGTCGGTCGGCGGCCCGGGGTCGACAACGGCGCGGTCGTCGACGAGGTACGCGCTGTTGGTCCCCTCCGGCGAGTCTCCGCCGATATCGATGCGCCTGACGGACTCGGCTGTCATCGTGACAGACATCTCGCTCGAGGCGTCTTAATCGTCCCCGTTCGGTCGCGGGTACGGGACAACGTTGGGGACTCGAGCACGGCCGAGTCACCGTTCGCGGTCGATTGTTTTGCCGTTCGCGGTCGGTAGTCTTGCCGTTCGCGATCAGCTGACCTATCGGTCGAGGTCGGTTGATCTCCCGCTTGCAGTTGACCGATCACCGACCAGGGCTCTGATAGAGTCACTGGTAATAACAGTTAAGATGAACAGGTGACCACGATACGATGTGGATCAACGACTCATCGTCACGACGCCGTTTCTCATCTACCTCGTGCTCTGTGGGTTGTTCGGGATAGGGCTGTCGACGGTCGACGCCCCGCTCACGCAGGGGCAACCGGCGTTTATCGCCATCGTCGGACTGCTCGGGCCGCTGGTTGCGATCGGCCTGATCTGGGCGCGCAACTACGCGTACGGCGCGCCGGTGCTGGTCTCGACGCTGCTCACGAACGCGTGGTTCGTCGTGTACTTCTTTTTCATTCACGACAACCCCGCGAACGTCTTCGCCGTCTCCGGCGACGGGTCGACCGCGTACCTGACTGCAACGCTCGGGATGATCGCTGGCTCGCTACTTACCGCGGGCGTCGGTTGCTGGCTGTGGTACCACGAGAGCCCGGGCTTTCGCTCGGCGATCGATCGGCTTCTCGAACCCACCGATACGAAGCAATAGTCGAAGACTGCAACGGTCCGGTGGCAGTCGTATTTCTGCAGTCTCGCTGGTATCCACGATGGTCGTTCCGCGGTCTCGTTGGTACCTGCGATCGTCGCGACGCCATCCTCCCGCTCGAGACGCGATACGACTCGCCACTCGAGTCGCACTGACGCTCGCGGGTTGCCAGCACCCCGGTACTTTCGGCTCTCGAATCCGTACTCCGACCGTGATCGTTCACTGGCACCGGCGGGACCTTCGGACGGTCGACAACCGCGGGCTCGCATGCGCCGCGTCGATCGACGAGTCAATCGTTCCGCTTTTCGTCCTTGACCCGACCGTTCTCGAGCACGCGTCGCCGGTGCGGGTCGCGTGCCTGCTCGAGGCGCTCCACGACCTGCGGTCTCGGTATCGGGAGTACGGGAGCGATCTGATCGTCGAGCGCGGGGAGGCAAGCGGGGTCGTCCCCGATGTCGCCGCCGAGTACGACGCGTCGAGCGTCGTCTGGAACGAGGACTACAGCGGTCTCGCGCGCGAGCGTGACCGGGCTGTTCGGGCGGCGCTCGCAGACGACGGCGTCAACTGCGAGTCGGTCCACGATTCGATCCACCACGAACCGGGGTCGATCACGCCAAACCAGGGTGAGCATTACTCGGTCTTTTCGTACTTCTGGACGAAGTGGCGCGATCGCGAGAAGCGGGCACCTGCGGACGAGCCTGCTGGGACCGATTTCGCGACCGTTTCCGGCGAGACGATTCCGTCGCTCGCGGAACTCGGATTCGACGAACCCGCGGCCTCGCCGCCCACCGTAACGACGACGGCCGCTCGAGAGCGAGTCGAGGACTTCTGTGACGGGCCGATTTACCGCTACGCCGCAGAGCGCGACTATCCGGCCACTGACGGGACGTCGCGGCTCTCTCCCCACTGCAAGTGGGGGACGATCGGTCCGCGGGAACTGTACGCGGCCACGGAGCAGGCCGCCGAGCAAGCCGAGACGGCCGACGACCGCGAGAGCGTCCGCGAGTTCCAGCGCCAACTCGCGTGGCGCGAGTTCTACGCGCACGTGCTCGCGTTCAATCCAGAGACAGTCGTCGAGAACTTCAGCGGCTACGCGAACGAGGTCGAGTGGCGCAACGATCCCGACGAACTCGAGGCGTGGAAGGCCGGCGAGACGGGGTATCCCATCGTCGACGCCGGGATGCGGCAGCTCCGCGCTGAGGGGTGGATGCACAACCGCGTGCGGATGCTCGTCGCCTCCTTTCTGACGAAAGACTTGCTGACGGACTGGCGGGCGGGATACGACTGGTTCCGGCGGCTACTCGCCGACCACGACACCGCGAACGATGTCGGCGGCTGGCAGTGGGCCGGGTCGACCGGTACCGACGCCCAGCCGTACTTCCGCGTGTTCAATCCGATGAAGCAGGGCCGCGAGTACGATCCCGACGGCGAGTACGTCCGCGAGTACGTTTCCGAACTCGGCGAGGCGAGCGCCGACGAGATTCACGGCTGGCACGACCTCGAGCCAGCCGAGCGGGAGCGAATCGCGCCGGCGTATCCGGCACCGATCGTCGAACACGCCGATCGACGGGAGCGGGCGATCGAACTGTTCGAGCGAGCGCGGGGTGAGGGGGACGTCTAAAGCGAACAGCGAGAGTTCCACGGGTCAGCCGACCCGTGGTCGTTTACCGGCGGAATCGCCGGCCGCTTCGTCCGAGAGGCCGTAATCACTCCGCTACGTGGATATAATTGCTACGTATCAGTTGCATATATTTGCCATCACCCTTATCAGCGGGACTACCAAAGAGTCAGGTATGTCCTATCTGGACAATACGTCGACGCCTGACGGGACGATCCCGCCGTCCCAGGCTATCATCGAGGCCATCGCAGCGCGCGACGGTGTCGACGTCACCGACGTCGAGCCGCCGGCGTACGATCCGCTGTTTACGGTCGTCAACCCGGAAGCGCTCGACAAACTGTTCACTACCACCGCCGGTACCGCCAGCAGCGTGGTGGTCCGACTCGAGTACGAGGGCTACGAACTAGTCGTTCGCGACGGCAGCAACGTTGAGGTCCGCGATCGCTCGACCGACGACTCCGTCAACAGCCCGATCGAAGAGTAGCCCCGGTTCGGGTCATTCGGCCCAGTGTGCCTCCCCGGGTTGCGTTTCGAAGACCGCCCGCTCGAGCAGGTTGACCGCCTTCTCGAGGCCCTCCCGGGAGCTGGTTAGCGAGTCCTCGTGTTCGATACTCAGGGCGCCGTCGTAGCCGATCATGCGAAGCGTCGAGACGATATCCTTCCAGTGGGATTCGCCATGGCCGTAGCCGACCGACCGAAAGAGCCAGGACCGATTCGGCTCGTCGGTGTACGGCGTCGTATCCAGTACGCCCTTTTCGCGGGCCTTTGCGTCGTAAATTCTGGTGTCCTTGGCGTGGACGTGGTGGATCGCCTGGCGCTCGCCCAGATATCGGATCGCGTCGGTGATCGTGATCCCCTGCCAGTAGAGATGCGAGGGATCGACGTTCGCGCCGATCCGCTCGCCGGTCTCCTCGCGCAGTCGCGCCATCCCGTGAGGTTCATAGATCAGCATGTTCGGGTGCATCTCGATCGCCACGTCGATCCCGTGATCGTCGGCGTACTCGGCGATCTTGCCCCAGTACTCGATCGCCCGCTCCCACTGGTACTCGAGGGCTTCGGCGTGTTGGGGCGGCCAGGGTGCGGTGATCCAGTTCGGGGTCTCGTCGGTCGGACTCCCCGCCGGCAGTCCCGAGAAACAGGTGACGGTTCCGACCTCGAGCTGGGCGGCCAGGCGGATCGCCTCTCGGAGTTCGGTATCGGCTTCCTCGGCCCGCTCGTCGTCGGGATGGAGCGGGTTGTTGTGGGTCGCGAGTGCGCTGATCCGCATCTCGTACTCCGCGAGCAGGTCGCGGAGCTCGGCCTGTCTGGTCTCGTTGTCGAGATACTCGGCCCGCGTAATGTGGTCCTGACCGGGATGCCCGCCGACGCCCGGCTCGATCGCTCCGACGCCGATCCCGTCGAGGTAGGGGAGCGCGCTCTCGAGCGGTTCGTCGGCCAGCGGTGGGGTATGAACGCCGATCTCCATGGGGGGAGCGACCACTGCCGGAGCAATAAAACGGGGGCCGGCGAGCATCGGTCGTCGCAGTGCTTCGTCCGGGTATCGAACGATCGCCGTACAACGGGTCTGCCTTCGAGGGTCAGCCTTTGATCGTCAAAACCCCGTCGTTGACGATCACGTCGCTCGCTTCCGTCGGCACGTCGAACTCGAACTGTCTTCCGCCGACGGTAACGATCGCCGTGTCGTCGACGACGTCGACCGACGGGTGCTCGCCGGTCGGACCGAAATCAACGGCGATGATGCTCTCGTCGTCGTACTCGCGGTTACTGATCGTGATCTCGTCCCCGTCGCCGGCGACGTCTTTCAGTTCGGGAGGCGTTTCCATATCCAACCGTTGGTGACTCCGCGACGTAAACGTCGTGCACGAAACCGCCCCGTCGGTGCGGCCACCCGTTCGCGTTTCGCTTCGGTGCTGTCACCGCGGCTGTCGGCTCGTACCGATTGATCTCGGTGGCAAACGGCGGACCAGACGCGGCTATTCGCTCGAGTCGTTCACTTCGTCGATCGTGTACGTCCGTTCCTCCTCGCTCGAGCGATAGATGCCGTCGATGATCCGCTGGACCGTAAGCGCCTCCTCGACACTGTTGGCGGGCCCGCCATCGCCGACGATCCGGTCGAAAAACGCCCGCTGTTCGTCCGTGTGGGTATCGTTCTGTCGCGTTTCGATCGTCGTATCCTCGAGATGGTCGGGACCGTCCTTGCTCGCCGAATAGATGGAGAGGTCGCCCTCGAGGAGGTCGAACCGGGCTGCCGCGTCGGTCCCGCGGGCGACGAACTCGTGGGTCGCCGGTCGGTTGGTCGCCCAGGCGACCTCGAGCGAAATCGTTCGATTCCCCGCACAGCGGATGAAGGCGCTGGCGGAGTCGTCGACGTCGAAGCCGTCCGCTCCCGCGTCGTCGGCCCACATGTCGAGATAGGCGTACTCCTCGCGGGAGCCGAACTCGCTCCGTGCGACGCCGCTGACTTCCGTCACGTCGGGGTAGCCGAGCAGATACAGCGCGAGGTCGATAGCGTGGACGCCGAGATCGATGAGCGCGCCGCCCCCGGCGATCCGTCGCCGGGTGAACCACGACCCCCGCCCCGGAATCCCGCGCCGCCGAACGTAGTTCGCTTCGACGTGGGAAACGTCACCGAGTTCGCCTCGCTCGATGCGGTTTTTCACGATCCGGACGGTGTTGGCAAACCGGTTGTTGAACCCGACCATCGCGTACCCCTTCGACGCGGCGGCGGCGTCCGCGATCCGTTCTGCGCTTTCGATCGAGTGGCCCAGCGGTTTCTCGAGCAGGACGTGCAAATCCCGCTCGAGGGCGTCGACCGCGTACTCCTCGTGGTATTTGTTCGGCGTCGTGATGATGACGGCGTCGACGGCGTCGTACAACTCGTGGTGTTCGTCGTAGACGTCAACGTCGTACCGTCTGGCAAAGCGCGTTCGAGCTTCGGCGGCGATGTCCATTCCACCGGCCAGCGTGACGCCGAGTTCCACGAGTCGCTCGGCGTGGTACTGGCCGATGTTTCCCAGCCCGACGATACCAGTTTCGATATCTGCTCGGTTCGATGTCATTTTCCTGTGATTCTGGAACTGCCGTCGTTCGTCTCGCACCAGTCTGATACACCCTGTGGCGCTATATCGAATATTCTCGCTCGAAGGACTTCGGTCCGTTGCCAAACGAGGCACGGGGACCAACTGGAACTCGGTGAGAGCCGGTTGGGGACCGAGTCGTCAGCGGAGCCGATAGTGTCGTTACCGTTCCAACTCGACGGGAATCCGAGAGCGGTCGTCCGGTTTCCCGTCTCGTACGGACTCCCGTCAGTCAGTTCCGGCCACCCGCGACCCGCCATGGGGTGGGCCGGGACACGGTGACACCAGACCGTCTCAACCATCGATGAACGGGGGACTAGCTGTCCACTTCCGTCCGAGTGGTGCCGGACTCGCGATCCGGGGAGTCAGTCAGGCCGTGAAGCAGCGCCTCTCCGGTGGCGGTATCGAAGAGGTGAATCTTCGATCGATCCAGCACGACCTCGACGTCCTGACCCGCTTCGATATCCGTATCGGGGGTGACGCTCATCAGCAGCTGATTCGGTGACGTCGCGGCATCTTTGTCCATCGACCCCGTCTCGGCCTCGGCGAGTAACAGGTAGATGAAGACCTCGTCTCCCATCGGCTCGAGGACGTCGGTCCGGGCGTCGATCGGATCCGTCGGCGCAGCGAGCGAGTCGGCGTAACGGGTCAGATGGACGTCCTCCGGCCTGACCCCCAGCGTGACGGCGTCGCCGACTGTCACGTCCGGAATCCGCGTCGGATCGAGATCGACGGTGAAGTTGTTCGTCTCGAGGCCGTTTTCCACGAGTTCGCCCTCGGCGAAGTTCATCGACGGCGAGCCGATGAAGCCTGCGACGAACAGGTTCGTCGGTTCGTTGTAACAGACGAGCGGCGGCGCGATCTGCTGGAGTTTACCGTCGTTCAGGACGGCGATCCGGTTGGACATCGTCATCGCCTCGGCCTGATCGTGGGTGACGTAGATGACCGTCGCGTCGAGTTCCCGGTGAAGGCGCTGGAGTTCGGTCCGCATGTGCACCCGAAGCTTCGCGTCGAGGTTTGCCAGCGGCTCGTCCATCAGGAACACGTCCGGGTTGCGAACGATCGCGCGGGCGATGCCGACCCGCTGTTGCTGGCCGCCGGACATATCGGCCGGCATCCGATCGAGCATCCCCTCGAGCTGGACGATGTCGGCGGCCTGCTCGACGCGACGCCGGACCTCCTCGTCGTCGTACTTCCGGAGCCGCAGTCCGAAGGAGATATTCTCGTAGACGTCCATGTGGGGAAACAGCGCGATGTTCTGGAAGACCATCGCGACGCCCCGGTCTTTCGGGGCGAGGTTGGTGACCTCGTCGTCGCCGATGTACACCCGTCCCTCCGAGGGTGTCGTCAGCCCCGCGACGGTCTCCATGGTCGTCGACTTCCCACAGCCCGACGGGCCGACGAAGGTGACGAACTCGCCGTCTTCGACCTCGAGGCTGACGTCCTCGACCGCCGTTTCCTCTCCGTACCGTTTCGTGATGTTCTCGAGTCGTACTCGTGCCATTGTGTTACTCTTTGAGCGCGCCGGCAGTCAGTCCGCTGACGATCTTTTCCTGTGCGATGACCACGAGGATCGCAACGGGGATGACCCCGAGGATGCTCGCCGCGGCCATGAGGTTGTACAGCACCTGGTACTGCCCCTGATAGGCGAGGATGCCATCGAGGATCGGTGCCCAGTTTTCGGGCTGGCCGTCCGTCATCAGGAACGAGAAGAAGAACTCGTTGTAGACCGCGATGAACGTCAGCACGCCGGCGGTCGCGACGCCGGGTGCCGACAGCGGGATGATGACGCGGAACAGCGCGCCCAGCCGAGTCGTTCCCTCGACGCGGGCCGCGTCCTCGAGCCCGTCGGGAATCTGCGAGTAGAACGTCGTGAGGATGAAGATTGCCAGCGGCATGAAGATCGCCGACAGCGGCGTCACGAGCGCGAACGGCGTGTTGTAGAGGGTGCCGTCGCCGGTGATCGGCTCGAGGAAGAAAAACGAAGTGTTGAAGAGGTCGTTCAGCGGGATGAAGAAGGCCGCTGGCGGGAAAAAGGAAATGACCAGCACGAGCAACATGAGCGGCGTCCGGCCGGGGAACTCGAGGCGGCCGAAGGCGTAGCCCGCGAGGCTGGCGATGACGAGGACGACGACCGTCGAGGCCAGCGCGATCACGAAGCTGTTGAACATGTAGACGTGGAAGGGGACGACCTCGAAGACCTCGATGAACGCGCCAGGATTGAAGCCGTTGGGGGTGAAGATGATGTCCTGGAGCTGTCCCTCGGGCGTCAGCGCGACCATGAGCAGCCAGTAGAAGGGAAACAGGGTCGTAAAGAGGAAGAAGATCGCCGCGACGTAGAACATCGCACGGTACACTCGCTCGGGGTGGGAGATGGAGTCGGAGACCCACTGCTGGAGCGGGCCTCGATCGAGTTCAGCCTCGCGGGCGTCCTCGAGGACGTTCGTGCCGCCGTCGGGGCGGCCCGCGGACCGGTCCGTCGGCTCGCCGCCATCGGGCCGGCGGAGAGGTGGATCACGTGGTCGATCGTCCCCGCCGTCGCCGATACCGCCGCTACCGTTCGGATCGGTGGAATCTCTCGGATCGGTCATCAGTACATCCCTCCTTCGGTGTCGCGGAAGAGCAGTACGTAGCCGCCGATAATCAGGCCGATCACCAGCGCCGTCGCGAACGCCACGGCGGCGGCCGTCGCGTAGATGCGCGTCCCGCCGAACATCGCCTCGACGACGAGACAGCTCAGCGACGGTACGGTGGTACAGCCGGCCGTCGATTCGATCAGCCCGAAGACCCGCATCGCGTCCATCGTTCGGAACAACATTGCGACCAACAGCGCCGGCATTATCAGCGGAAGCGTGATCAGTTTGAACCGCTGCCACGGTGAGGCCCCTGCTACGCGCGCGACATCGTACAGACTCCGATCGACGCTCTGGAGTCCCGCGAGGATCAGCAGGGCCATGAACGCCGAGGACTTCCAGATGTCGGCCACGAGGATGATGATGAACGCGTCCCGGCTGTTCGCCAGCGGCGTCGCACTAAAGATGCCGAGACTCTGCATGAGGTCGGAACCGAATCCGACCGTCGGCTGGAACAGCAAGAAGAAAATCATCCCCTGAATGACGATCGGCACCGCCCACGGGAGGATGATCGCCACGCGGACCCAGCGTCGGCCCCTGAAGTCCTGATCGAGCACGTAGGCTTGGCCGAATCCGACCACCGTCTCGACGACGACGCTGATGACCGCGAACGCGAGCGTGACGAACAGCGCCTGCTGGAAGAACGGGGTGCCGAATTCGACGAAGGGGAACGACGACGTCAATCCGACGTCGAGGAACTGTCGAGCCAGCCGCGCGTTCCCGGTGAGAATGTCGACGTAGTTTTCGATGCCGACGAACGCGCCAAGCGGCTCCAACCCCCGCGTCTGGTTGGCCCGGAGCGAGATGACGAATGTCCGGATCAGCGGGTAGAACGCGATCAGCGTCAGCAAGGCGAACGCGGGCAGCAATAGCAGGTACGCGTACGCCGCTTCGCTCAGGTTCTCCATCCAGTTCATGACGGCGTTGCCCGTTCGCTCCCGGTCCTGGCTCCGTCCGGATTCGCCGCCGGTTAGCGTGCCGCCGTCGGTCAGCGGTTTGCTGGCGGGTGCCATGCCGTCGTCGGGACGCTGCTCGTCGTCGGAATCAGTTCCCATTCGTTTGCACCTCCGCTTCGCTCTGCTCGAGTTCGTTCGCAAGATCGCTCATCGCAGTCTTGGGTGCTTTTTCGCCGCGGTACGCCGCGTTCACTTCCTGGTATATCAGCGCCGACTGCTCGGGCCAGAGGTCGGTCGCCGGTCGCGGAATCGCGTTCTCGCTGGCCGACTGGACCACGTCGGCGTAGCGGACGACGGGCCCGACATCGTCCGGACTGGCCTCCGCGACCAACTCGAGGTTCGGCGGGAGGAAGCCACCCAGTTCGAAGACCGTGAGCATTACGTCCTCGGTGGCGAAGGCCTCGAGGACCTGCAGCGCTTCCTCCTGGCGATCCGAAAACCGGCTCACCGCGAGGTTCCAACCGCCCAGCGCCGCGGCGGTGCCGCCGACGTCCGCGTACTGGGCTTCCTCCCGGGAGACCGCGTACGGTCTCGTCATGACGCCGAGGTTCTCGCCGAAGGCATCCTCGGTCCCGGTCTCCGCGATCGCATACGACCAGTTGCGGTTCGAGACGGCCTCACCGCCCGAGAACGGGGCGAGCGACTGCTGTTCCGTCCACTGGACGATCGCTGACGGACAGATCTGGGGGTACCTCTCGAGGGTGTTTTGCTCCTCTCCTTCGATGAACGATCGCATCATCCGGATCGCGTCGATGACCCGCTGGTCGTCGACCGTGATCGGTCGGTCACCGGCGGTAAACAGGTTCTCGACCCCGCCGTAGTACGCGCCGCCCCATGTCGTCATCACCTCGTTGAACGTACAACACGACAGCCCCTCGTAGGCGGCCGCCTGCGTCGTGAGTCCGTAGTTGAGGTCGGCTCCGTCCCTCGCATCTCGGACCGCGTTCGCGAACTCCTCCCAGCGAGGTGGATCAGTCCCCCAGCCGCTCGTGTCGTAGCCGGCGTCCTCGATGAGGTCCTCACGGTAGAGGGTAAACCCCAGATCGGGAAACAGCGGCAGGGCGTGTAGATTGCCGTTTTGCGGATGGCGCGCCGTCTCGAGGATCGCCTCGAGATAGGTGTCGTTGACGTAGCTGAGGACATCCTCCGGGAAGCGTTCGGTCAGGTTGACCGTCTGCTCGCGAAGGATAAACGGGACCGTCCAGCCGCTGTCCATCATGTGAATGTCGGGGGGAGCCCGCCCCGCCTCGAGTGCCGACTGGGTCGTCTGCATTCGCGATGCGGAGTCGCTGACGACGGTCTGAATCTCGACGCGGATGTCCTCGTCGAGACCGGCGTCCCACAGCGCTTTCTGAATCGACGGATCGTCTCCGTCGCTGTGCATGATCCCCGCAACGTCCTGAGCGGCGGTCATCACCACTCGTCCCGGGCTGCGACCCCGACCGAGGCAGCCGGTGACGGCGACCGCTCCTGCTGTCGACGCCGATGCAGCTTTCAGGAACGACCGTCGTCTGACGCGAGTGCGGTCGCGTCGGCCGGTGGATTCGCGTCCCATGCGGGGTAACGGACCACGTTCATCACCTTAATTGTTAGCTATAAATATGGTAATAAAATGTGAGTGTTCGAATCGCGTTCCAGTTATGGTCTCCCAATGGTGAACGCTGTGAGGATTGCCATCGACATGTTTGCAAAGCGGCTCGGAAGTGAGTCTCTACTCACCTGTTGCGTGCCAGCGGTCGGCAACTGCCGGCCGTTGGTCTACGAGAGCACCCCTCTTCCTCGGCGGGCAGATTCTGCCGGATCGGCTTGATGCACACGCTCTCCTATCCAACCGGAGCTGATTTCGACGGCTCGACGCTCGAAGCCACCTCGTCGGCTTGGCGTTCGAAGCCACCTCGACGGCTCGACGCTCGAGGCCCGATTCTCCGCGCTGGGAGCGATCAGCGATCCTCGAGGGTCGGCGGCTCGTTCCGACCGATGCGGATCTCGTGGGCCTCGATGTCCTCGAGGGCGGCGACGCGACCACCGACGGAGAGTTCCTCGCCCTCCGCTGTTTCGATCGTGATGCTAGCGACTTCCTCGCTGACCTCGAAGGAGATGTCGCGGACCCGACCGCGGACGATCCGCTTGCCGCCGACCTCGACGTCGCGACCGTCGACGGTCGCGTAGAACTCGCCGCCCTCGTCGAGCAGATCTTTCACGCACCGGCGGATCGAGGCGTACTTTCGTGGATACGATCTCGCGGTGTCATCCTCGCCAAGCGTTTGGTCGGTGGTCGTCCAGAGAACGGTCCCGAAGAAACTAGAGACGAGAAAGCCCAGCGCTGACCGGTTGAAGATGACGCCGTAGCGATCCTGATCGTCCCGCAGGGCGTCTTGCGTCGCGTAGACCGAATAGCTGCCGTCGGCAACGGCGACGACCGGCGTTGTGATTCCCCGCCGGGCGCGGGCGGTCGACGCAACCTCACCGTACGCGAACTCCGCCGGATCGGGCGCCTCGCTCGCCGGCGTCACGATCAGATCGACGCTCACGCCGGTCTCGATCGCGTCGCGCAACTCCGCTTCGAACCGGGTCAGCAGGTCCGGCGTCAGCGAAAGCGCGAGTTCGAACTCCGCACCGTCGATGACCTCCTCGAGGTAGCGCAGGATCGTCGATCGCGATTTCACGAGGGAGACCGCCTCCGTGTCGCGCGCCGGCGCGGTGTAGCGGGCCTCGAGTTCGTCGATCATCTGTTCGAAGGAGGTCTGGACGTCGTCGAACGCCTCCCCGGGATCGATCGCGACGACCTTCATGGGACGGGATTCGCGCAGTTCGACGAGGCCGCGGTCGCTGAGACTCCGGACGGTATCGTACACTCGGGGCTGGGGGATGTCCGTTCGGTCCGCGATCTCGCTCGCCGTGAGCTGTCCCTGCTCCAATACGGTGAGATAGGCGTCGATTTCGTATTCGCCGAGGTTGAAGCGGTCCCCGACACGCTCGACCGTCGAGCGAAGTTCGTCTGGTGCCATATCCGCCCCTACGATCCCGGCGGCTAAATGATTTATTATATTCTGAGTAGCACGCGTTTTCGAAATCGGGTTGTTACATGACTGGTGGCCGAAACTGATGGTCAGAACCCTTAACCACTACCGGCCTGAGAGTGTTGCCATGCGCAGGGTCCTTCAGGAGAACGCGAGCTCCGCGGGAGATGCGAGCTCGGCGGTCAACGTGATTCAGCGCAACATCCCTGGTGATCCTCCCGAGATCCTCATCGAGATTGCCCTCGCGTTCGTCGTGCTCGTCGTCGGCTGGTACCTCTCGAAGGTCGCGGTTCGGATCGCCGGTCGAACGGTCGCCCGTCGAATCGAACGACCGAGCGTCACGCGAACCGCTCTCCGCGGTGTCAGGGCCGCCGTTCTCCTCTGGGCGGCCGTCGTCGCTGCGAGTATCCTCGGCGTCGGCGACACGCAAATCCTCCTCTCGGTGACCGTGATCTCGGCCGTCATCGCAGTCGTGCTCGCCCCGGTGGTCGGCAGTCTGATCAACGGTCTCTACGTCCTCGCCGACCGGCCCTACGAGATCGGCGACATGATCGAGGTCTCCGACGCCGGTCACCGCGGGTTCGTCGAGGACATCACGATCCGGTACACCAAGATCTTCACGCTCCAGAACACCTTCATCGTCATTCCGAACTCCGAGATCCACGCGCGCGATGTTATCAATTACTCCGCGGAAGACGAGCGCACGCGGGTCTCGCTCAGACTCGATATCACCTACGAGAGCGACCTCGAGGCGGCGCGAAAGGCCACCGAACGAGCCGCCCGAGGCGTCGACGACGTCATCTCCGGCGGTCCGGACATTCGGATCGGCAGCGCCCGATACGCCGCAGCACCCTCCTGTTACATCACCGAGTACGGCGACCACGGGATCGCTCTGGAACTGTTCTTCTGGATGAAACACCCCTACAAGCAGACCGTCGTCCGGTCGGCGGTGCAAGACGCTATCGGCGAACGGTTGGCAGATCTCGACGTGGAGTTCGCCTACCCACACCGCCACCACGTCTTCGACGAAACCAGCGGCGTCGCACGACTGGCCGTCGACGACTCGCGATTCGAGCGCACGGCCGCGGACTCACCCGTCGAACCGGGCGGGAGCCCCGCGGACCCGGCCGACCGGTAACGACTGCGCTCTCGCTCACGACTGCACGCTCTTCTCCCGGTGTCCATCGTGGTGATGATTTATACGCCCCCCACACCAATCACAACGTATCCGACAGATGTACGACGATGTTCTCATACCCACCGACGGAAGCGACACGATTTCCCAGACGCTGGCTCACGGACTGCCGATCGCCGCGAACAACGACGCGACGGTCCACTCGCTGTACGTGGTCGATAGCCGCGTCACCGCTGCTGCCGGCGAAGACACCAGTACGGACCTCGAGCGGACGCTCGAGGACGAGGGTCAGAAGGCCGTCGCCACCGTTGCGGAACGAGCGACGGCCGAGGGGCTCGAGACCGTCAGCGAGGTGCGTCAAGGAACACCCGCGAAAACGATCCTCGAGTACGCCGACGAGCAGGGGATCGATCTGATCGTCATCGGCACTCGAGGGAAGAGTCCACGCGAGAAGGTGACTTCGCTCGGGAGCGTCTCGGAGCGGGTGGTCGACAACGCTTCGATTCCAGTGTTCGTCGTCCGAAACGCGGGTGACAAGTAACAGCGGTCGGCGGGGGATCGGAGACGGAGAATTGCACGCGGAAGTCCAGGGGCCTACGCGCTTGCGCTTTCGACCGTAATGACTTCACAGTCGAGATGGCTCCGGAGATATCGATCGATATCGGGGTTGTCCGTAAAGCGCTGGAAGATGCGTCGGAGCCGACTCGCTTGCTTGCTCCCGATGACGACGGCGTCGGCTTGCTCCGCCGCGACTTCGTCGAGGATGCTCTCCTCGACGAGAAAGCCGGTCCGAACGACGTAGCGGGTGTTTTCCAGCCGTCCGTACGCTCTCTCGACGGCGTTTTTCAGGTCCAGACGCGTCACTTTTTTCCCGTTCTGGTAGAGGTCGACGTGGAGGACTGTTAACGCGGCCTCCCGCTCGCGGGCGACCTCGATCGCCCGCTCGAGCGTTCGTCTCGAATGCTTCGACAACGGATACCGAACGGGAACCACGACCAGCGACATTAGCCGTTCGAACGATTTCCGTGCGGGTAAACCTTTCAGTACGGATAGTCCACACTGCAAACCTGTCACACACTATCGTCCGAACCGTCGGCCAATCCGGTGCGGTTCTCAGGGACGTGAGGTGCTCGAGGAGGCGATATCGACCCGGACAGACAGTCATTTACCGCGAGCGACGGTATGGGCGGACATGCAAACCTGGTCGACCGATGATGACGGCACCGTCTATATTTCGGAGACGGACGGCGACAAGGGGTCGAAGGGGCCGTTCCTCGTCGCCTACGAATCCAGCGATGCCACCAGCCGCTACGGCTGGTTCTGTACGAACTGCGAGACCCTCGACACCGCGATGGATTCGATGGGCCGAATCAAATGCAACCGATGTGGGAACTTCCGGAAGCCCACCGAGTGGGACGCCGCTCACGAGTGACGCCGTCGCTGCACCGGGCACACCGAAACCGGTCGTCGTGTGATGGAACGTCCTAATAGACGATTACTGACGAAAACTCCTGATACCGGGACACAGCCGAACCGAAATCACTAGGTAGTTCCAACTAGTGGAGAAGTAACTGGGCATTCTTGTTACGTACTAACATTTATGGTGGATGCCGACATAGGTAGTAGTGAATGGGTCCTGTTAACATGCGACTCGTCGAGCAGGCCAGGTCGATCTTCGCTGAGCTGGGTTACACCGTCGAAGGCAACGGCCCCGAGTTTCGCGCCGAACGCGCGTGGAAAGTCGTCCACGTAAACGCCGTCCTCGAGGCGGACGAGCTTCCGTCCGCTTCGTCGGGACAGTTCCACTGTTTCGTCGCCGAACCCGAGGACGCGGACGATCTCGAGGCGCGACTCGAACGGACGAATCCGAACTACGAGTGGGCCATCATCGTCGTCGACGGGGAGGACTATCAGGTCGAACGAGCGCCTCCAGGACCGCGAGTAACAGCATAGAAACCGACGGTCCACGAGTGACCGTCGCGACGTTCCTTATTCTTCGAGCGCGTTGCGCGTCGCAGTCACGCCTGCGCCCGGATCGACGGCCGCCCCCATCGACTCGAGGACGTCACCGAGCGCCGTCACCACGTAGATCACGTTCTCGGGCCGCGCTGAGTGGCCCATGCAACCGATTCGGAAGATTTCGCCGGCGAGATCGCCCAGCCCACCGGCGATCTCGAGGTCGTATTGCTCGATCAGCGCGTCGCAGACCTCGCCGTCGTCGATGCCCGCCGGGACGCGGACGGCGTTCAGGCTCGGTAGCCAGTACTCGTCGGGTGCGTTCATCTCGAGGCCCATCGCCTCCATGCCGGCTTTCAGTGCACCGGCCAGTCGCTCGTGGCGCGCCCAGCGGGCTTCGATTCCTTCCTCGGCGACGAGGCGCAGCGCCTCCCGGAGCGCGTAGACGTTCGTGATCGGCGCGGTGTGGTGATACGCGCGCTCCTCGCCCCAGTAGCCCTCGAGCAGTGAGAGATCGAGATACCACGAGCGAGGGTCTTCCTCGCGCGAGAGGACCTTCTCCATCGCCTCGTCCGAGAGGGTCAGCGGGCTGGCACCCGGCGGACAGGAGAGACACTTCTGTGGCCCCGAGTAGGCCACGTCGATGTCCCACTCGTCGACCCGCAGCTCCACGCCGCCCAGCGAGGTGACGCTGTCGGCGATTACGAGCGCGTCGTGGTCGTGAGCCGCTGCCGTTAGCTCGGGGACAGTGGGCTGGAGCACCCCAGTACTCGTCTCGGCGTGGACGAACCCGAAGACATCGGGGTCGTGTTCGGCCAGCGCGTCCGCGACGTCATCGGGCTCGAGCGGTTCGCCCCACGGAGCGTCGACCTCGACGACCTTGCCGCCGGCCCGCTGGGCCATCGAGGCCATCCGGCCGCCGAAGTAGCCGTTCGTCGGGACGAGCATCGTGTCGCCGGGTTCGACGACGTTGCCGATCGCGGCCTCCATCGCGGCCGAGCCGGTCCCCGAGACCGGAATCGTCCACTGATTGTCCGTTCGAAAGGTGTAGCGCAACAGCTCCTGGACCTCGTCCATAATCTCGATGAAGGCGGGATCGAGGTGACCCACGAGCGGCGTGCTCATCGCCCGGAGCACGCGCGGGTTCACGTCGCTCGGCCCGGGCCCCATCAGGGTTCGATTCGGTGGAGTGAGTTCGCCAACGGATGGCGCGCGAGTCGCCTCGGTCGACGGTTGCTGAGCCATGGGCGTGTGCTCGCTTGCCATCCGCAAAGACCTACCGACAGCGGCGAACGACAGACCCGCGGTGGCCGTCTGCAGGTATCGACGCTCGACTCGACGACGGCCCGAGTTCGGTCATCGCCTCTCGAGTGGCAACCCGTCTCTCGAGTGGTAACTGCCACCGTCTGTCACTGGGGCGAGTCGCTTAAGCCCACGCATTCCGTATTCGACATGTTGTGTTCATCGGCCATGCCCTGTTCGCGTTCGCCGTTGCGGCGCTGGTCGCCGACTGGAGAGGCTGGGATCGCCGACCGGCCCTGTTCGTCGGAATCGTCGCGGGCGCGTTCGCTGCGATTCCCGATATCGATGTCGCATACGCGCTCGTCGGCCTCCTCGAGTGGCACGCAGCGGACGGAGCGCTCGGAGCGTCGACGGCCTTCTGGGACGCAAGCCGGGTCGTCCACCGCTCGGTCACCCACTCGCTGGTCGTCGGCGCGATCGCCGCGCCGGCGTTCGGTCTGCTCGCCGTCAGCGGTCGCACCGCTCGAGTGCGAGCCCTTCGGACCGGTGCGATCGGCACCCTCGGGGCTCTCGTCGCCGTTGCACTCGTCTGGGACGGCCCGCTCGCCGCGCTCGTGATGGGGCTATTCGCGGCGAGCGGCATCCTCGTCGCCCGCTGGGCCGCGCGAGCGTCGCCGCTCTCGCCGTCGACGGTCACCCTCGCCGCGCTGTGGGGCCTCTGGTCGCATCCGTGGGGGGACCTCGTTACCGGCTCACCCCCGGATTGGCTCTTCCCGTTTGGCTCCCCCGCGCTCGAGTCGCGCGTCGTCTTGCATTCGGACCCAACGCTGCACTTGCTGGGCGCGTTCGCGATCGAACTCGCCGCGATCGCGTTCGCACTCGTGACGATTTGCCGGCTCACCGATCGGTCGCTCCTCGGGTTCGTCGACCGCCGGGCCGGGGTTGGCGCGGCGTACGGCGTCGCCGCGCTCGCGGTGACGCCGCCGACCCTCGAGGTGTCCTATCACTTCGTCTTCTCCATCCTCGGCGTCGGCCTGCTCTGTGGCGTCGTTCGGGATACCCCCTCGCTGGCGTTCCCGCGCGCGACCTCTCGCCGACTCCCGTCGTCGGACGCGGTCCTCGAGCGCTCGCTTACCGCACTGGCAGCCATTGCGGTCGCTCTGGCCGCGTACGCGATCGTCTACCTCGTCGTCCCGACGTGACGAACGATCGTTGAAGGCCCGATGTTCCCGTTCCCTCGCTGCTCTCGTTCCGGCGTCATTTCAATCAGTGACAACATATGTTTTTGTGAGAACGCTCGATACGAATCAGTGTGTCTCAGACTCCACTTGAGGGATTGATCGCGGACGGGCGAACCAACGCGGCGATCGCGTGGGCGTTGGTCGCGGCGATCGCGATCGTCGGCGTCAGCGAACTGGTGACCGGCGGGTTCCTGTGGGCGATGTTCGCGGCGACGCTCGTGACCCTGGCACTGCTCCCGCCAGTTTCCTTCCGGTCGTCGCACGTCATGCTCCCCTCGGAGGTGTTATTGCTCGCCGCAGTGCCGGTCCTCGGGATGGCCATCGATGCGGATCGACTGACCGGTCACTTCGCCGCGTACCTCTCCGTCGCAGCCATCGCGCTGGTCATCGCCGTCGAACTCCAGTCCTTTACGTCCGTCCGAATGACACCCGGCTTCGCCGTCGTCTTCGTCGTCGTCACCACGATGGCCGCCGCGGGTGTCTGGGCGGTGCTCAGATGGGGAGCGTCGCAGACGCTGGGTATCCCGTTTACCGCCGACCACGATGCAGTGATGTGGGAGTTCGTCTACTCCGCCGTAGCCGGTCTCGGCGCGGGCATCGTCTTCGAACTCTACTTCAGACGCCTCGCCTGGCCGGAGCGGCGCGTCTCCGAGAACGCCACCGAGGTCGCGGAGGGTGACGATGCGTAATCTCACGAATTGGTTGCCGTCCCAGCATCGCCAGCGGCAGCTCACCTATCTCATGGAGATCGGGCTGGTCGGCATGCTGTTCGTCGGGATCGAGCGGGGCAACGGTGGGATCGTCATCAACACCGGCGTGGCGCTGGCCGTGACCCAGCTCCCGCCGCTGCTCGAGCGCGACTACGAGATCCCGATGGATCCGCGTCTCACCCTGTGGATCACCACCGCCGTTTTCCTCCACGCGTTCGGTACCGTCGGGCTGCCCGGTGCCACCGCGACGCTCTACAGTCAGGTCTGGTGGTGGGACCACATGACCCACGCCCTGTCGGCGTCGCTGGTCGCGGGCGTGGGCTACGCCACCGTCCGCGCGCTCCACGAGCACGCGGCGGGCATTTACTTTCCCCGCCGGTTCGTCGCCGTGTTCATTCTACTCTTCGTCCTGGCCTTTGGCGTTCTCTGGGAAATCCTGGAGTTCGTAATCGCGCTCTCGGCCGACGCACTCGGCGTCAAAGCCGTGCTCACGCAGTACGGGCTCGAGGACACGATGCTCGATTTCGTCTTCAACTCGATCGGCGCGATCGTCGTCGCGCTATGGGGCGGTGCCTACCTCACTGACGTCTCCGGTGCGATCCGCGAGCGCCTCGAGTCACGGACCGAGTGACCCGTTCGCCGTCGCCGTTACCGACACCAGCGGGCTTCTCTTCGTGAAACCGACAGCAGTTTTACGTCGATATGGCTCGTAGGTGGAGGGGCGATGGTATTCAAGAAAATTACGCTCATCGGCACCAGTCCCGAGAGCTTCGACGCCGCAGCAGACGACGCGATCGACCGCGCGGAAGCTACCCTCCAGAACGTTCAGTGGATCGAGGTCGACGAACTGGGCGTCGAGGTCGCCAGCGCCGACGACCGCGAGTATCAGGCCGAAGTCACCGTCGCCTTCGAACTCGAGGAGTAAGCGCCGTCTCGAGTCCGGCCGGTTACTCGAACCGCTCCCGTTTTTTGTCGCTCGAGTTCCATGCTCTCCACTCCCAGCGCTGTCGGCGTTCGGTCGACTGGGCAAAACGGCGGAGGGGAGGGTGGCGGGAATCGCTGTCCGTGTGATAGATTATGTCCGGAACGATTCGCCACAGCCGCACTCGCTGACGACGTTCGGATTGTCCACGTGGAACCCTTCGGCTTGCAGGCCGTCCTCGTAGTCGAGGACGCTGCCCTCGATGTACTTCAGGCTCGCCGGATCGACGAACACGCGCAGCTCGTGGTGTTCGTAAATCGTGTCGTCGTCGTCCGGTGCGTCGTCGAACCGCATCCCGTAGGAGAGACCGGCACAGCCGCCCTGCTGGACGAACAACCGGAGGCCAGCTTCAGTCACGTCGAGGTCCTCTCCCTCGAGCAGGGAGAGGGCCTGTTCGGCCGCGTCCTCGGTCACTTCGATTTTCGGACGCGTGTCCGCCTCCCCGCCGTCCATACTGTCCGTGCTCATACCTCCCCATTCCGGCGCAACGATGTTAACTGTGACGCCATTCTCTCCGGGACTAGCCGAATCGGGTTCCGTCTTCGCTCGAGCGAGTGCGTTCCTCGGTTCTCGCGTTTGCTCACCAGTTCGAGCGCTGCCGGAACGAACGATAGTAGGGGCCGAACTGTCGTTTGTCGTTGCGCGAGAGCTCGATGTCGTGTTCCGCTAGGAGTTCGAGCATCCGTTCGAGCTCACAGTCGTACCACATCGAGAGGAGCCGCACGTTCTTCTGTGCGTAATCGTAGTTGCGCTCGAGGACGCGCCTGTCCGTCGGATCGACACGCGGTTCCATCTCATTTCCCTTTCCGTTCTCCAGCCACGTAAAACCAGCTTGCAGTTCAGCGAATTGAAAAACCATCGATCGACAGTATTTCACCGATCCTTACCGATCCGCTTCCTCGTCGAGCCGGGTTCGAACGCTCTCGGCGTGGGCCTCGAGCCCCTCGGCGTCCGCGAGCGCCGTGATCGTCCCGCCTAGTTCGGCGAGTCCCTCCCTGGAGAGCCGCTGGACCGTCGTCGACCGGAGGAACGTCTCCACGGAGAGGCCGCCGGTGACTCGCGCACCGCCGTTGGTCGGCAGGACGTGGTTCGTGCCGCTGGCGTAGTCGCCAGCCGCGACGGGCGTGTTCGGCCCGAGGAAGACGCTCCCCGCGCTCTCGATCCGCTCGAGGATCGACTCGTCGTCGTCGGCGATGATCGAGAGGTGCTCGGGTGCATACGCCTCGGTAAAGAGGATCGCCTCGCTCATCGACCGGGCGTGGAGGACCCCGCTCGCGTCGTTCGCGAGCGCCTCCCGAATCACATCCTCGCGCTCGCGCGCGTTGCTCTGGTCATCGACGGCCGCGGCCACGGCATGGGCGGTGTCCTCGTCGTCGGTGACGGCCACGACCGAGGCGTTGGAGTCGTGTTCGGCCTGGGCGACGAGTTCCGCGGCGACGAGTTCCGGGTCCCCAGTCTCGTCGGCCACCACGACCACTTCGCTCGGTCCCGCGAGGAAGTCGATCTCCACGTCGCCCCGGACTTCGGCCTTCGCCGCCGTCACCCACTTGTTGCCGGGGCCGACGATCTTCTGAACGCGAGTGATCGTCTCCGTCCCGTACGCCAGCCCCGCGATCGCCTGCGCGCCGCCGACGCCGTAAACTGCGTCCGCACCCGCGATGTGGATCGCCGCCAGTGTCACCGGGTTCAGTTCGTCGGCCGGTGGCGTCACCACTGAGACGTGACCGACGCCGGCCACTGTCGCCGGGACGACCCCCATGATCGCACTCGAGGGATAGGCCGCCGAGCCGCCGGGAACGTAGACGCCGACGCGCTCTATCGGTCGAAACCGTCGTCCCAGCGTCCGTCCTTCGCTGAACTCGCGTTGCCAGTCGTCGGGCAGTTGCGCTTCGTGAAACTCGCGAACGTTCGCCGCGGCCGTTTCGATCGCGGTTCGGATTTCGTCGTCGATCTCAGCGGCGGCCCGCTCGCACTCGTCCGTGATCTCGAGGTTGCCGACTTCGATACCGTCGAACTCGCTCGTAAACTCGCGGACGGCGACGTCGCCCTCCGTGTGGACGCGCTCGACGATCTCGCGAACGTCTTCCCTGACCGCCTCGATGCCGGCGTCGCGCTCGAAGAAGGCCGCGCGGTCGTCCGGCCCGAGGTCCGCGATCGCCTGAACGTCGATTGTCATACCCTCACGTTCGAACGGCGGTCGAAAAACGGTTTCCTTCCGGTGGTCGACTCGGGTACCGGATCGATCGCATCACGGCGGTTCGATAGACCGAGGCACAGCAACGGCCGGCCGTCTCACGAATCGGGATTCTCGACTTCCCAGATTCCGACGAAGTCGAGGGTCGCTCTGACGAACAGATAGAGGAGGAGCCCGAAGCCGACGATCGCGAGCGGTGCCTGCAGGAGATTCGCGGTTTCCACGTCGAGGACGATCCGACTGATCCCACGAACGAAGAAGCTCGTGATGACGATCCCGAACCCGATGACCGCGAGTTTGACGAATCCCGATCGGTCCATGGCTACTCGTACGAGCACGGTCGCTAAATGGTATCGGTTATTCCCAGATCGGCGACCGTTGGGGGCCGCATACGGACTGCTGTCAGTCAGTTCCGGTGCGACCGCGAAACCGTCCCACGGTCGTACCGGAAATCGTTCCAGCAGACTGCATCAGCGAACGTCGGCGCTGGCTGCGCGGCCGATCGCGTAGACGGCGACCGATCCGAACGTGAACGCGAGTCCCACGAGAACAGCGAGTGCCGGCACGAGCGTGTCCCACATCCCGCCGAACCGGGTAACTTCGATCACGGTCATCGTATCCTCGCCGAGCATCACCGCGCGAGCGGCGTCGACACCGTAGGTAATCGGGTTGAACGTCGCGACCGTCCGAATCCAATCCGGAAGCGCCGGTAACGGGAGAAACGCACTCGAAACGAACAGCAAGGGCAACTGAAGCAGATTCGCCCCGATAATCGTCGACTCCTCGTCGCGGGTCACCACGGCCAGCACGTTCGAGAATGCAGTGAACCAGACCGAGAACACGACACAGATGGCCGCGATTGCGATCGCGCCCGCGATTCCCGTCGCGATTTCGGCACCGAGCAACACGCCCAATCCGAGCACGATTACGACCTGTACGACGATGCGGACGACCTCGGCGAGCGTCTTCCCCAGAAAGACGGCGGTCCGGTTCATCGGACTGACCAGTATCTTCTCGAACATCCCGGTCTCGATGTCGTTGACCAACCCGATTCCCGACGTCGCGGCCGCCACCAGCGCCACCTGGATCACGATCGCCGGCACGAGATACGTCTCGTAGCTGACGCCCTCGAGGGCGGCCGTCGCGACGCCGCCGAACACCTGCGTGAAGAGCACGAGGAAGATGATCGGCTGGACGAGCGAAACGACGAGCACGAATGGGTTCCGAACCGACTTGATCGTCCACCGGACGAACGTGACCCACACGTCGCTCGCGAAGCCCCCGCCGTGCCGGTCGACATCTGGTGTACTCATCCGTTTACCTCGTCTCGATCGACACCGTTCCCGTCTTCACTCTCGTCGCTCACCGTCGATTCTTTCGCGTCTCTCGAGTCACGGCCGCCGTTACCGATCGTTCCGGACCGTGCAGCGTCGGTCGTGTCCGACTCGCGTTCCGTCGACGGGTCGTCCTCGTTCCCCTCACCCGTCACCGCGAGGAACACGTCGTCGAGCGTCGGTGCACGGACGTCGAACCCGATAACGTCGATTCCGGCGTCCCGCAGTGCGACTAACAACTCCGTCCCACGCGTGCGCGCATCGCGGGCCGTCACTGCGAGCCCCGGCTCCGTTGCTTCGATCGCCGCCCCGTCAGCGAACAGCGACTTATCGCGGGCGACCGCTACTGCGCGCTCATTCTCGTCGGGGTCAGCCAGCTCGACCGCGAGTATCTCGCCGCCGACGCGACGTTTCAGCTCTCCAGGTGTCCCCTCCGCGACGACCGTTCCGTCCTGAATGACCGACAGCCGCTCGCACAACTGGTCGGCCTCCTCGAGATACTGAGTCGTCAGAAAGACGGTCGTTCCCTCGTCGTTGATCCGCCGAAAGTACTCCCAGAGCCGGTTTCTCGCTGCCGGATCGAGTCCAGTCGTCGGCTCATCGAGGAATACCAGCGGCGGCCGGTGGACGAGCGCGGTCGCCGCGTCGAGGCGCTTTTTCATCCCGCCGGAGAAGTCGTCCGCGACTTTGTTCGCGACATCGGTTAGTTCGACAAGTTCGAGCAGTTCGTCGATCCGCTCGTCACGCTGCGCTCGCGGCACGCCGTAGGCATCACACGCGAACCGGAGGTTTTCTCGAGCGGTCAACTCGGGATCGATACTCGTCTCCTGAGCCATATACCCGACCGTCGACCGTACCTGTCGGGGCTCCTCGATGGCGTCGAACCCGTTGACAACGATGGAGCCGTCGGTCGGTCGCAGGAGCGTCACCAGCGTCTTGATCGTCGTCGTCTTGCCCGCGCCGTTCGGTCCCAGAAAGCCGACGAATTCGCCGCGTTCGACGAGGAGATCGACGTCGCGGACCGCCTCGGTCCCGTCCGCGTACGTCACCGCCACGTCGCGCGCTTCGATAGCGTAGTCGGTCACAGTCGTGCTATGGCAACCACGGGGATATATAGTAGCCACTGAAACGATTCACACACTGATCGTATAGCTGTCGTTCGATCAGATGTACAATGACTTTCAGTGGCTACTATCGTTATAAGACCAGCCACACGTCGCCATGGCCCCTCGTGTCGGCCAGTGCCGTTTCACAAGGGCTCGTCAAACGGGAGTGACTTTCCGTTCCAACTGCCGGGGTCTCATCAACGCGTGACAGCAATGCTGTCAATCACAGACGTTGTCTCGTAAGATGGGCTTATCGAGTACTGTATCGACCGTTGCAGTCCACCAGACCCGGCTCAGCCGCGAGCGCCACGACAAGCGAACCATAACTATTCCTTGGACGACGGATCATCCAGCCATGTGGCCGTGGGAACACGCGATCGTCGGTTATCTTGCATATTCACTGTGCTGTCACACCCTTTTTCGTGACTCGCCCACCGGACTCGAGGCGTTCGCTGTCGTCCTCGCGTCGGTTCTCCCGGACCTGATTGACAAACCACTCGCCTGGGAGTACGGCGTGTTCGAAAACGGCTACGCGATCGGTCACTCGCTTTTCTTCGCGGTGCCGCTGGCGATCCTCGTCGGAATGATCGCGCACGCGGCGACACGGCCGCGGGTCGCTCTCGCGTTCGGACTCGGTTACTTGTCACATCCCTTTGGCGACGTTGTAGACTCAGTGTTCCGGAAGGATACCTTGCAGCCCGAACTCATGCTCTGGCCGGTCGCTACGGTCGAGGGACACTCCCCTGGGCCAGGTTTCCTCGAGGCATTTTTCGACCTGTTCGGTCGCTACTCGAGTGATATGCTCGCTGGCGATATCTCGACGTATCTGTGGGCACAGCTCGGACTTGCCGGGGCGGCGCTGGTGGTATGGCTCGTCGACGGCGCGCCGGTCCTTCGCGAGTGTCTGTTAGCCGGATTGGGACTCGTCCGGTCGGGTCTCGGACGAGAAGCCGATGCCTCGAATTCGAATCCGCCGAATCAGCGGTAGCGTCGCCGGAGCATTCGGTCGACGGCACTCGGGCCAATCGAGTCACTTCGTGACTGTCCAACGTGGCGCAGTGGCCGCTCGAGACGATGGCCTTATATGTTCACTCGGACTTCGATTGTAATGCGAACGACGTGGCGTACACCGCCACGTTCCCTCCGGCCGCAACCCGGCACGGAGGCAGACGTTACATCCGTCCTCGGACACCTCGTCGGCTCGATCCGACGGGAGACTGCGCACTCG
>Ga0208412_1000030_pt1 | contig 122031 bp, 121 predicted proteins | sample AntDeeMetag02WF4_FD_184758 | JGI IMG/M metagenome (GOLD analysis project Ga0208412, IMG submission 184758) | Saline lake microbial communities from Deep Lake, Antarctica - Antarctic Deep Lake Metagenome 02WF4 (SPAdes) (version 2) | ecosystem: Environmental > Aquatic > Non-marine Saline and... | reverse complement strand
TCGCCACGCCCTCCCCAGCCGATTTCTACTCACGGGCCGAAGGCCCGTCTGCTCACGGCGGCTCCGCCGCCGTTCGCATGGTATGCGAGACCTCTGGTCTCGCACTATTCGTATGGTTCGCGGGACCTCTGGTCCCGCGCTAACGCTCATTCACGCTGTTCACTTGCTCATCCCTCGCACAATGTCGTCGGTCGCCCTCACCTTCGTTCGGCCGACCGACAGCGCGCGCCACCGCACGTCGGCTGATCAGTCCGAACGATACAGAGACCATCGACGCTGAGCGTTCCTGTTTTCGCAGTAGCCACGTGTCCGATCCGAAACGGTGGAGAAAAGTCCGGGAGTCTTCAATGCTGTGCTGACGCGAATTTGTCGACGATCGTCTCGCAGAACGCCTCGAGGTCGTTGTTCACCGTCTGCGCCTCCCCCGTCTCGCTGCCGAGGACGTCGACGGTGGCTCCGGCGTCGGTGACCGTCTCCTTCGGTTCGATGAACTCGACCGCTTCGGTGCCTTCCGGTGCGAGGAAGATTCCGACGGTCGTCTCCTCGAGCGGCTGGCTATCGGATTCGCTCACACCGAGAACGAGGGCGCTCGTGCGGTCAAGTGGCTGTCTTGCTGGTACAAAACGGCCGGGCAGCGCTCTGATCGGCGCGGCCCGCTCGAGTACCAGAGAGACCGCTCCGAGAACGCCGTCTCCCCTGCCGTCACGTGTACCATTTTACGGCCCCGATCCGTGGTCTCGAACGATATGCGCGCTGTACGCCTCCACGAACACGGCGATGCGGACGTACTACAGGTAGACGAGATCGATCGACCGGAGCCGGCCGCGGACGAACTCTTGATCGAGGTGGCCGCTGCGGGCGTCAACCCTGTCGATACCTACTTCCGGGACGGCTCGTACACGCCGGTCGACGTGCCGTTTACGCCCGGCGTCGATTTCTCGGGCGTCGTCGCCGAGGTGGGTGAGTCAGCCGACGGCTTCGAAGAGGGCGACCGCGTCTACGGTACCGGAATCGGGGGTGCCGCCGCACAGGGAGCCTACGCGGAGTTCGCGACGGTCCCCACCGATCGCGTCGTGCACCTCCCCGAGGGCGCGGATCTGACCGAGGCCGGTGGCGCAGGCGTCGCCGCTGTCACCGCCTGGCGCGCGCTGATCGATCACGCCGACCTCGAGCCCGCCGAACACTGTTTAATCCACGGCGGATCGGGCGGCGTCGGTCATGCGGCCGTCCAAATCGCGGCCGCCGTGAGCGCGCGAGTGATCACCACCGCCGCGGAGGAGTACCACGACGCGCTCGCCGACTACGGAGCCGAAACGGTGCTGGACTACGGCCGCGACGATCTGGCCGACGCCGTGCTCGAGGCCTCCGAGGGCGGCGTCGACGCCGTGCTCGATCACCGCCTCGACGACTACCTGCAGTTCGACGCGGACGTGGCCGCACAGGGTGCTCGAGTCGTCGGTATCGGCGAGAATAGTCCCGATCCGGGCTTTACGAACGACGGCGCGGCCCGATCGAAGGACGTCTCCTACCAGTTCATGAGTATGTTCAACACGCCGGACCTGCGCGTGCCGCTGCGAGGCGTCGCTCACCTCATGAACAGCGAGGCCCTCTCGATCGACGTGGCGCGGACGTACGACCTCAAGGAGGCCGCCGACGCCCAGCGAGCAGTCATGTCGGATAGCTTCCTCGGGAAACTCGTCATCGAGCCGTAGCGTCAATCGAACACCGAGCCGCGATCCAGCCGTGTGCCGAGCAGGACCGCCCGGCAGTCGACCAGCAGGATCCGACTCCTATCTAAATCCCTGTGGAGCGCCGTCAACGGCTTCTTGTCGGGAGAGCAGCGCCCGTCCGCGATCGCGGAGCGCAACCGTTTCCGTCGCGGTATCGTAGTCGATGGCCTCCGTGGCCGCCAATTTTGGGATATGCGTGTGGTGAAGCGAGATCCGAACGGCCCGTTGCTCTCTCGCCGAGACGGTACCGTGATCCGAAATCGCGTTGGGATCGGAGCCGGTCTCCTGTGCGGCGATCTCCACCGCGAGCTCCGTTAGCGTCGCGGAGCCGTCGTTCGCCTCGAGATACTGCAAAACTGCGCGTCGGCGTCGATTCGTCAACAGATCCATCACCGTATCTACGGCGTCCGCACGCGAATCGCCGAACGCAGTGAGACTCTCGGGCGAATTTAGTAGTGGTATCATAGCCCCAGTAGGAGATAGACGGTATATATGCAGCGTGTGAGTCCGATCGAAACACTACCCCCGTATTCGAGGAAGTGTCTAGACGAGGTCGGCGACCGCTTCCATCGTCGTCCGCTTGTCGTCCTCGGACATTCCGTTGACGAACCCGAGCCGAACGGCATCGACGCCGTCGATCTCGCTGTATGCCTCGACCCACTCGCGGACTTCCTCGGGTGTACCTGCGGGAGCCAACTCGTCGAGTACGTCTTCGGGTAGCGCCTGAGCCATCGCGTCGGTATCTCTCTCCTCCCAGGCGGCCCGAATCTCCTCGACGACGTCGGAATAGCCCTGTTCGGCGACCGAGTTCCCGTAGTAGGGGCCATACGCCCCGAGCAGGAAGGCAACGGTGCTGCGGGCCTTCTCACGTGCGGCCTCGCGATCTGCCATCGCGATCCCGCGGACGATCGGAGCCACCCGCAGGTCCGAGAGCCCCTTGCCCCCTAACTCGGCACCGCGTTCCAGATCTTCGAGGCGCTCGCGGAGCCCGTCTTTCGTGAATAGCTGGGGGGCCCATCCGTCGCCGAAGCGACCGGCCATCTCGGTGGCCTTGGGGCCGAGGGTCCCCACGTCGATCGGCGGCGGGTTCTCGTGGGGGCCGCGTTCGTATCCCAATCCGGGAATGTCGAATATTTCGCCGTCGTAGGCGGGGTTGCCCTCCTCGTAGACGTTTCGCATCACGTCGATTACTTCGCGGGTTCGGCGCAGCGGTCGGTCAAACTCCTGGCCGTGCCAGCGCTCGGTGATCGCGGGCGAACTCGGGCCGATTCCGAATCGGAACCGGCCGTCCGCCACGTCCTGCATCGTGAGCGCCGTCTGGGCGAGCATCGACGGCGTTCGCCCGTACGGCGAGATCACGTCGTTGGAGATACCGAGTTCCTCGGTCCGCTCGGCTGCCAGCGTCAGCGGCGGCACGATGTTCCAGCCGGTCGTCTCGCCGACCGTGATCCGGTCGAAGCCCAGTTCCTCGGCCTGAACGGCCCGCTCGGCGACGCCCTGGGGCCGATCGTAGTCGCCGAGTCGAACTAGCAAGTCCAGTTCAGCGTTCACAGTGCTCCCCTCCGCGTCTGCCGTCGGATCGCTCGTCGTACTGCCATCACCACACACCGCGTCACCCATTCACATAAATTTGTAGCGTTTCCATCCAGTCTCCCGGGACGAACGGTCGCCGCTGTCACCGATCGAGGGTCTCGGCACACAGCTACCGGGCTGCCTCGAGGTGCTCGCGCGCCTCGTCGCGGACTGGGTTGTCGTCTTCCGCGAGGTGGTGTCGGACGCGTTTGACCCGTTCGACTTCCGCTCCCTTCGAAACGGTGGGAAACGTTGATACCGATAGTGACTAACGTGGGCGTATGACACACGACTGTTCGTTCCTCGAGGCGCTCGACCTCGCGGACGATCAGCTCTCGTTTGCAGACGGACGACGTGAATCGCACGCTACGGACTTCGGGACGGAGCAAAACGACGGTGGCGGCGTTCTCCCGGACGCCGTCGTCTGGCCCGAGTGCACGGACGACGTCTCGGCCGTGCTCGCCGCTGCGACCGACCGCGGCGTCCCCGTGACCCCCTACGCCGCTGGGACGGGACTCGAGGGCAACGCCGTCCCGGCTCACGGCGGCATCAGCCTCGATCTCACGCGGATGGACGCAGTCGCCGACTACCGGCCCGACGACTTCCAAATCGACGTCGGGCCGGGGATCATCGGCTCCGATGTCGGCGAGTACATCTCCGGTGATGGCCTGTTCTTCCCGCCGTTACCCTCCTCCGGCGACATCTCGACGGTCGGCGGAATGATCTCGACCGACGCCAGCGGCATGCAGACCGTCCGGTACGGCGAGGTTGCCGATTGGGTACTCGGCCTCGAGGCCGTCCTCGCCGACGGCACCGTCGTCCGGACGGGCTCGCGGGCCAGCAAGACCTCGAGCGGCTACAACCTGACCGACCTCATCGTCGGCAGCGAGGGGACGCTGGCCGTCGTCACCGAGGCGACCCTCGAACTCGCGGGTCGCCCCGAACAGATCCGCGGCGGCCGAGCGATCTTCGAGACGCTCGACGACGCGACCGAAGCAGTGTTCGACGCGGTCCGGACAGACGTCGGCGTCGCCCGAATCGAACTCGTCGACGGGCTGAGCGCGACGATGGCCAACGAATATCTCGGGAGCGATCTCCCCGACGCGCCGATGGTCTTCCTCGAGTTTCACGCCAATCACGGCGTCGAAGAAGAGATCGACCTCTGCCGGACGATCTTCGAAGACCACGGCGTCGCCCGTTTCGAGATGAGCGACGACGATGACGAGATGGACGCCCTCTGGCGGGCACGTAGGGAACTGGCCTACGCCGTCAGGAGTTACGATCCCGCCCTTGAGCCGCTTCACCCCGGCGACGTGACGGTACCGATCAGTTCCTATCCGACGGTGGTCCGGGAGGCGAAACGGCTGGCCGACGAGTACGACCTCCTGGTTCCCTGTTTCGGTCACGCAGGCGACGGCAACCTCCACTACAGCGTTCTCGTCGACCCCGACAGCGCCGAGCAGGTCGAACGCGGCGAGGAGTGTTACCGAGAGATCGTGGAGCTCGCGATCGAACTGGGCGGAACAGCCACGGGAGAACACGGTATCGGACAGGGCAAACGGGAATACCTCGAGCCCGAACACGGGGGCGGCGCGGTCGAGGCCATGCGGACGATCAAGCGAGCGCTCGATCCGACCGACACGCTCAATCCGGGAAAGATATTCCCCGAAACGGCCGCCGGCGAACGGATCAACGGTCGGGACCGATAGCGCAACCGCCTCGCTCAGCGGTGACCTCGCAGTCGACCGGAATCACGACATCCGGTCGTCGGCGTCACCGTTGCTGTCGGCCGGAAGGACGATATGACTGGTCTGTCTTTTCTCTCGAACGGTATTGGATTCAATTATGACTCCGATGGACCACCGGCGGCCCGCGCTTGACCGCCGCCGATTTCTCACGTGTGCGTGTGCCGCAGTCGCCGGGACGGCCGTCGCATCGGGAACCGGCTCGGCGGCCGTCGGTGACGGCGATCTGACGATCGAAGTCGTCCGCCACGACTCCGTCGAGCCGACCGACGACGCGCTCGAGTCCGTCCTCGAGGGCGTCGAACTGTTCGCCGAGACGTGGACGGACGCGACCCCGGGGACGGCCGAGGTGACGACGGACGAACCCTCGGTCGCGACGTTCGGAGTGTCGCCGTCCCACGGTGAAACGCTCGACGCGATCGAAACCGACGACGTACTCAGAGCCGATCGGACGCCGGAAACGGTGACGCTGTTCGTCGTTGAAGACGGAACGACGACCGCGGGTGCAATGCGTTCGTACGCGGGACACGACGGGAGCGAATACGCAGCGCCCGGAGCGTACGGCTACGTCAATACCGAACTCGTCGATCTGCTCGGCTGGCGGTTCGGGACGCCGCGGGAACTCGTTCGGAACTTCGCGGCCCACGAGTGCGGGCACGCTGTCATCGGTTGGGCCGACTTTCCGTACTATCCGGCCGACGAGCCCGACCGCGACCGCTCGCCGGTGGTTCGCGCACACAGCTGTGGCGCTCAGGACCATCCCGCAGCCAGCGGCTGGTTCGTCCGACACGGGATCACGCCGATGGCCACGGGCTACTCGGCGATGGAAAGTCGGAACACGCCGCGAAATCACCGGTTTGCGACCGAAGCCGATGCGATCGACGTTTACGCGGATCCCGCCGACGAGGCCTGGTCGTACTTCAACATGGACTACATCGCCGCGTTCTCGGAAACGTCTCGAGCGGCAATGGGCGAACACCACCGGCAGTTCTTTTTGTGACGCCCGTGGACTCCCCCGTTCCTCGGCCGAGGCAGTCTCGAGACACAGTTTTTATTGCTGTACATCGAATCTGTCGGAGGTAGTTACGTTCGGTCGAGCGAGAAGCGCGTCTCGCTTCCGCCAGATTGGTATTTAGAATGAGAGGAAGGATTCACGTTGATGTCCGATCCAGTTTGAGTCTCCTCGGCACGGTGCTGAAGTATCTCTCGCTTTCCCTGCTGGTTCCGACGGCCGTCGCACTGTTCTACCGGGAGAGTCCGCTTCCGTTTCTCGTCGCGCTCGTCGTCGCCGTCGCCGTCGGGACGGGTCTCGAGCGCCTCGAGCCCGATCCGGACCTCGAGCACCGCGAAGCGTTCTTGCTCGTCGCACTGACGTGGTTAGTGCTTCCGCTCGTCGGGATGATTCCGTATCTCGTCGCCGGGACGGGGACGATCGCACATCCCGTCAACGCGCTGTTCGAAAGCATGAGCGGGTTCACGACGACCGGCGCGACGGTCATGGGCGAGATCTCCGTCGAGACCCACTCGCGGTCGATCATGCTGTGGCGACAGCTCACCCAGTGGCTCGGCGGGATGGGAATCATCGTGCTCATGGTCGCGATCCTCTCTGAGCTTTCCGTCGGTGGCACACAGCTCATTCGGGAGGAATCACCGGGGCTACAGGTCGAGAAGCTAACGCCGCGAATCAGGCAAACGGCGCGGGCGCTCTGGCTGATCTACGCCTGGTTCACGCTCGCAGCGGTGGCCGTCTACTACGGGCTCCATCTCGCCGGGCTAGCCCCGAACATGACGTTTTACAACGCCGTCTCCCACGCGCTCACGTCGCTGCCGACCGGCGGGTTCTCGCCGGAGGGGCGCAGCGTCGAGGCGTTCGAACCGATCGTCCAGTGGGCGGTCATGGTCTTCATGATCGTCGCCGGGGCGAACTTCGCGCTCTACTGGTACGCCTGGCGCGGCCACCCCGAACGTCTGACGAGCAACGCCGAGTTCCGATCGTATATTCTGTCGATGGGTGTCGTCGGTGGTCTCCTTTCCCTGCTCCTCTTCCTCGGGGTCGGCCTCGAGACGGTGCCGGAGAGCGTCGCCGCGATTCCGGGGAGTCTCGAGCGCTCGCTGCGCCACGGCCTCTTCCAGACGCTCGCGATCGTGACGACAACGGGCTACGCCAGCATGGACTTCAACACGTGGAGCGAGTCGACGCAGGTGATTCTCCTGTTCGCGATGTTCCTCGGTGGCTCGGCGGGCTCTGCGGCCGGTTCGATCAAGATCATCCGCTGGTACGTCGTCGGGAAGTCGATTCAGCGAGAGCTGTTCACGACCGTCCATCCGCAGGCAATCCGGCCGGTTCGGATGGGTGACACGGGCGACGTTATCGACGAGGAAGCGATCCACGGCATTTTCGTCTTCGTTCTTCTCTTCCTGACGCTGTTCGTCGTCTCGACCGTCCTGCTCCTTCTCGATGCGCACCGAACACCCGACCTCTCGCTGTCGGGACTCGAGGCGATCAGCGCGACGATCGCGACGCTCGGGAATGTCGGCCCGGGCGTCGGCGTCGTCGGGCCGATGAACAGCTACGAACCCTTCTCGAACGCTGCGAAGCTGTACATGACCTTCCTGATGTGGATCGGCCGACTCGAGATCCTCTCCGTGCTGGTAATCCTGACGCCGGCGTACTGGCGCTCCTGACGACCCTCGTCCCCTGCCGGCGACCCAACCGTTAAGACGCGGGTGCTGTCACCATCCCCCATGGTAGAAAATACCATTCCCGAGGCGATCGAGGCGGCGGCGACGACCTACGGACTCACACTCTCCGAGGCCGAACGAGAGGGCTACACGGCCGAAGCGGAGGCGACCGCCGCCCTGATCGGTGACCTCGAGCCGACGACGACCCGGTCCGATCCCGCGGCGAACGTCGGGGAAGACGACGACGAGTACAACGCCTTCCTGTATCGGTGCGAGCTGCCCGGCGCCGAGTCGGGCCCGCTCGCGGGGACCGAAATCGCGGTCAAGGACAACATCGCCGTCGCGGGCGTCCCGATGACCTGCGGCTCGGACGCGCTCGCCTTCGAGCCCGAGTACCACGCGGCCGTCACCGAGCGGTTGCTCGACGCGGGCGCGGACCTCGTCGGGACGACGAACATGGACGAGTTCGCCTACTTCACCACGAGCGAGACCTGCGCGCACGGGCCCGTCGAGAACCCGAGTGCCGAGGGCGTGCCGGGCGGCTCCTCGAGCGGGAGCGGGGCGGCCGTCGCCGCCGGGCTGGTCGACGCGGCGCTGGGTACCGACACCGGCGGCTCGGTTCGCATCCCCGCCTCCTTCTGCGGCGTGGTCGGGTTCAAACCGACGTTCCGGACCGTGCCGCGGTTCGGCTTCGCGGACCTGGCGACCTCGCTCGACCATATCGGCCCGCTCGCGCCCGACGTGGAGACGGCGGCCACCGTCCTCGAGGCGATCAACGGTCCCGACCGCCGCGATCCGTCGACGGTCGGGACGCGCGAACCGACCCCGACCGACGGGCTGGATCGAGACATCGACGGGCTGACGGTCGGCCTCGTGACCGAGGCACAGGACGGCGCCGACGACGATGTCGCTGCGGCCGTCGAGCGAGCGGCCGACCGACTGGCGGCGGCGGGCGCGACCGTCGAACCGGCGTCGCTCCCCGGCTTCGAGACCCAGTCGCTGGTCAACGCCGCCGTCACCGCCACGGAGTTCACGACGCTAGTCGCGCAGGCGGGGCAGGACTACGGCGTCGGAACCGGCTACAGCGAGCCCTGGCGTGAGGCGGTGGCGTCGATGGACGCGGACGAACTGGGCGAGAACGTGCGCGCTCGACTCGTCCTCGGGCGGGCGCTAACCGCGGTCGACGACGGTGAGGGGTACGTGGCTGCGCAGAACGTTCGCCGGGAGTTCGAGGGCGTCATCGACGACCGACTCACGGACTGCGACGCGCTGTTGTTGCCGACGACGCCGATGAGCGCGCCCGATTACGGCGAGATCAGCGAGGACGCGGACCTCCTGCGAACGATTGCCAACACCGGTCCGTTCAACCTCACCGGCCATCCGGCGCTCTCGGTTCCGGTCGCGACGGAGAGAGGGGACGGTGATCCGGTCGGCTGTCAGCTCGTGACCGACTGGTACGACGAGGCGACGGCCGTCGCGCTCGGTCGGTCGCTCGAGGCCGCCGAGTGAGGGGTCCCGCGGTCGCCGACAGCGTCGTCCCGGGCGCCGGTTCTCCGGTGCCATCTGGACCGTCAGTCCTGAACCAGCACGTCCAGGACGTCCGGTCCCTCGCGTTCGAGCGCGTCCTCGAGTGCGCCCTCGATCCCGTCCGGCGTCTCGATACGTTCGGCGCGCGCGCCGTGACTCTCGGCGTTCTTGACGAGATCGACCGCCGGCTCGAAGTCCATTCCCACGAACTCGTAGTCGTCTTCTTCTCCGCCCATGAGGTGGAGCGTATTGTCCTTCAGGATCCGGTAGTTGCGGTTGTCCGAGATGACGACCGTCAGGTCCAGATCGTACCGGGCGGCGCTGTATATCGAGTGCGGGTAGTACTGGTAGGAGCCGTCGCCGATGAAGCCGACCACGTCGCGGGGCTCCTCGAGTTGTTCTTCGGCGACGGCCGCGCCGACCGCGGCCGGCAGCCCGTAGCCGAGGCCGCCGCCCTTGTTCGACATGTACTGTTCGGGGCCGAGATCCCACCGGGTCAGCATGGCGTACTTCGAGGTGACACCCTCGTCGACGATGGCCGCGTCGCCGGCCACGCGCTCCATCGCGTCGACCAGTTCGGCCTTCGACGACCGCGGATCGTCCCCGTCGGCCTCGCCGTAGCCGGCCATCTGGGACTCGACGGTCTCCTTGACCTCCGCGACTTCCGCGAGCCGGTCGGCCACGACGTCATCGGAGAGTTTCCCGCGAACGCGCTCGGTGAGATCCTGCATACCGAGCCCCGGGTCGCCGATCACTGCCGCGTCGGCGGGCTGATTCTTGCCGACCTGCCAGGCGTCGTCGCTCAGGTGGATGCAGGTCGTGTCGGGATCGACCAGCGCCTCCTCGTGGCGGGTCAGCGTCGTGTTCGTCGAACAGCCGGCGAACAAGATCGTATCGGTGTCCATCAACATCGCGGCCAGACTCTCGCTGGTCGGCAGGTAGGAGACCCACTGCTCGTGGTCGGTGGGGAAGTCCACTTCGCAGGAGAGGATCTCCCCGTGGACGCGGGCACCCGTCGCCTCCGCGAGTTCGACCGCCGCGGCAACGGCGTCGGCACCGGAGCGGGCGACGTGGTCCCCGACGACCATCACCGGATCGTCTGCGTCGGCCAGCAGGTCGGCAGCGCGCTCGAGTTGTGCCGGATCGCCGCTGCCCGCGTTCGGAATCGGACCAAGTCGTTCGGGCTCAGCGTCGGTTTCCTCGAGCATCACGTCGAGGGGCAGTCCGAGGAAGACAGGGCCGGTCGGGGGCGTCATCGCGACCCGAAACGCCCGGCGGAGCATCGTCGGCAGTGCCGAGACGTCCAGTACCTCGTCGGACCACTTGCAGAACTGGTCGGCCATGTCGACCAGATCGCCCGAGAGAATCGGCTCCTCGTGGCGGAAGTCCGTGCTGTGATTCCCCGCCGTCACGACCAGCGGCGCGCCGGCGATCTTGGCCGCGTAGAGGTTCCCCAGTCCGTGGGCCAATCCCGGCGCGATGTGGAGATTCGCCACGCCGACCGGGGTGATCGAGTCGTCGTGGTGGGCGTGATATCGCCTGCGCTGAGCGTAGCCACCGGCCATTCCCACTGCGATGTCCTCGTGGAGCCCGAGTCGGTACTCGAGGTCGCTCCGGCCGATCGCGTCCATGATCGGCAGTTCGGTCGTTCCCGGATTGCCGAAGACGTAGTCGACGCCGTACGACTCGAGGGCGTCGGTGAAGAGATCCGCACCCGTATAGCTATCTGCCATGCTCCCTCGTGGCACGTCATCTCACATCAAATTGTGTGTTCCGGCGGGCCGGTTCCAGCTCGTGCGGCCCCGGCCCGGGTATTATACTTCAGTTCGTTGTCGCCCGCATATGGCCCTCGCCAGGGACACCGCCGGAGTCGACACGACCGCTCGAGCGCTCTGGTCGCAGGTTCATCCCGTCTTCATGACGCCGCCGCTCGCAGCCTCGCTGTTCGGCGCGATCCTCGCCGGAACCGTCGACCCGCTGACCGCGGCGGTTCACGTCGTCGCGATGTTCGCCGCGGTCTACACGGCACACGTAAAAGACGGCTACGTCGATTTCCACGTCCGCGGCGAGGACGACGACCATCCGTTGACCGAACGCGGCTGTCGGATCGCACTCGGACTGTCGACGGCGGTGTTCGCGCTGTGTTGTGTGGTCCTGGGACTTCTCGTCGAGCCGGTCGCGGTCGTACTGGTCGTTCCGACGTGGCTGATCGCCTACCACCACGCGCCGCAACTCGACATGAACCCGGTGACGGCGACGACTGGCTACCCCCTGGGTATTGCCCTATCCATGCTCGGGGGGTTCTACGTGCAAGCAGGGACGATTGGGGTCGTTCCGCTCGGTTTCGCCGTCGTCTTCCTCACGCTCCTCTCCGGGATCAAGGTGATCGACGACACGCAGGACTACGCGTACGATCGCTCGATCGAGAAACGGACCGTCGCGGTCGTCGTCGGCCCCGACCGTGCGTACAGCGTCGCTTACGGACTGATGACTGTCGCACTACTGGTCGTGGTCGCTTTCGCCATCGCTCGTCTCTTCCCCCTTACGTCCCTCCTCGCGGTTCTCGCGTTCGTCGCGGTCGCCGGGGTCGCGCGACGGGCGGATCCCGAACTCGCGACGATGCTCCTCATCCGCGGCTCGTACGTCTTCCTCGCCGTCCTCGTGGCCGCGGTTCGGTTCGATCCGCTCGGCCGCCTGGTGTGAGCGCCCTTGGTCCGACTTTCGGGTACTTGAGGCGGCCTACACCGATCGCCGGTAGCCACATCTCGGACAGTACATCGTGCCGTCTTTGATGAGCGTGTGACTCTCATCGCAGTGCCCACATACACAGCCGACGGAGACGCCGACTTCCCGGGCAAGCCCGGCCAGCGTGTTCTGCAGGTGCTGCTGGCGCTGCTCCGTCGCCTTGAGGCGATCGGCGAGGACGGCCAACTGTGCCGTCGTTCGTTCGCGACGGGGGTCGGAAACGCGGGTTGAACGAGGCGTCATAGTCGGTGTAGGTCGCCAGTGAGCAAATACTCATCTCTACCCGACAGCCGTCGTGAGACTCCTGTTGGCAGGCTATCGGCCCTCAGTTACGATTCCCGCTCACGATCTCAGGTAGCGCGACTGAACTCACACGTTGTCGGACAGTGAAGCGCCGCTACGGGCGCAACAGCAGTCGCTCACAAGTATTAGAGAGACGGGGTAGGTCAGTCAACGGTGGCCACACGTGGAAACCACGCGGGCTGAAAGGTGCTGCCTGACCGTGCCGCCTACCACCTTCTCTTTGCTATCGCTACAAAAGGCCTCCGGAATCCGGGTCGACGAGGACTGCGATCAGTTGGTGCTCACGATCTTGATCACGTCGCCCTCCTCGAGTTCGTACTCTTCGCTGATCTCGCGATTCGACTTCGCGTTCACCGCGTGCAGGTAGCCGTCGCCGATGTCGGAGTGGACGGTGTAGGCGAGGTCGACCGGTGTCGATCCGTCAGGTAAGAGGAACGCGTCCGGCAGGACGTTGCCGCTCCCATCGGACCACTTCGAGGCGTCCTCGACCGGGTAGGCGGTGAGGTGGTCGAGCAGATCGTAGACCGCGTAATCGAGCACCGCCTGAACGCCGGTGCCGCCCCACTCGTCCATGGTGTCCGCGATCCCCTCGAGCGCCTCGCGCTGGGCGTCGTTGACGTCATCACCGATCGCGATCGTTTCGTCGCCGGGATCGTACTCGATCAGCCCGTTTTCTGCGGCCCGGCGGAGCGCGAGTTCGCCCTCCGCTGTCGTGGGAATCACTGGTTTGTCCAACTCGAGCAGGCGTTCGACGTTCTCCTCGGGCGCGATATCGATCTTGTTCGCCGCAACGACGATCGGTTTGGTCCGCTGGCGGACGTCACGTGCGAGCGCCTCGCGGTGCTCGTCCTCCCACTGAATCGGGTCGTCGGGATACTCGAGGTCGCGGAGGACGATGGCGATCTGCTTTGGCGACGCACCGAAGCCAGAGAGCATGTCCGCCAGCACGTCGTCGATATCGAAGTCAGGCGAGCGGGACTTGCGCTCGACGGACTCCCAGTTGTTCTCGACGATGCCAGCCAGCCAGAGATCCATCTCCTCCTCGATGAAGTCAATGTCCTCGAGCGGATCGTGGTCGCCGATGTCGACGGGTTCGCCCTTCTCGTTGGTCCCGCCGGAGGCGTCGACGACGTTGATGATCACGTCCGCATTCGTGAGCTCGTCGAGGAACTGGTTTCCCAGCCCCTTTCCCTCGTGAGCGCCCGGGACGAGCCCCGCCACGTCCAGGAGTTCGATCGGGACGTAGCGCTTGCCGTCCTTGCAGTTATCGGCGGTACAGCGCTCGTCGCGCTCGAGGCAGGGACACTCGGTCCGGACGTAGCTCACCCCGCGGTTGGCGTCGATCGTGGTGAACGGATAGTTGGCGACGTCGACCTCTGCCATCGTCGCCGCGGTATAGAACGTAGACTTGCCGGCGTTTGGCTTTCCGGCAAGCGCGATCGAAAGCATGACTCAGCGTAGCAGGGTCCGGGAAAACTACCTTTCGATTCCGTTACTACGCACGGGTGGGACCGATTCGGCCGTCTCCGCTTCGGGCACCGCGGTGATCGGCGTTCGCTGCGGGGGGCTGGATTTTTGGATCCCAGTTCCGGAATCCCGCGTCGCCACCCGAACAGCGGGCGGCCCCGGCTATCTGGTTCCCGGTTCGAACGCCTCGAGGAGGACCGACGCCTCGCGAACCCCCTCTTCGAAGACGGCATGGTCGGATTCCGAGACGAGATTCGTGTGGGGGTCCCAGTCGATCGCTCGAATCGCCGCCAGTTTCGGGAGGGTAGTGTGTCGGAGCACGGCTGCAACGGCGTCAGCGGAGTCGTCCGTGTGCGAAGCGACCGCGCGAGCGAGGTCGTCGACCGACCGGGTCTCGCCGTTCCACTCGTGGTAGAGCACGGCAAGTGCGACTCGAGCGCGCTCGTTCTGGAGCACGTCGAGGACCGTCTCCGCCGTCGACGGAACGGCTGCGACGGTGTCGATGCCCGGATCTCGCGCTGGCAGCGGCGGTGCGTCGGACTCTTCGGACTTCGGGTCCCCGGCCGAATCGATAAGATGTGTCGGGTCGCCGGGACCAACGGCGATGTCAGCGTCCGGGGACACACCAGCGCGTGACGTCGCCTCCGTTGTTGTCGATGCCGATGCAGTGGTGGCTGCCGACGCAGTGGCGGCTGTCGAAGCATCGGTGGCTGCCGATGCAGTGGTGGCTGTCGACGCACGAGGAGTCGCTGTCTCGTCAGTCGTATCCATCGCGTCCGAAATCCGCTCGTCGGTCGGTGCCGTCGTTTCGGTCGTACCCGCTGTCGATTCTCCAGCCGTTGATTTCATATCGGCGGCGGCCGCGGTTGGTGACGGCGCCGCCGCTGTGTCTCCGTCGACCGCACAGTCACACATCGAACTGGACTGGTTTCGCAGTGGTTCCCGAACGACACTGGCGAAGCCGGTCGCACCGCCGACCGCCGCGAGGACCGTCACCAGCGATAGCGGATCGCGGATCGCTCCGCCCTCGAGCGTGACGTAGCCGATGAGCCAGACGGCGAGCGCACACGCGACGACGATTCCGATCGAGACCCTGGTCGCGGCTCGCCAGCGAACGTCCGGCGAGATGTCCTGACTGGCCAGCCAATAGCCGCCAGTGGCCAGCCCGGTCGGCACGAGCAGCGAGACGAACAGTTCGAACGCGACGACCGGCTGTGAAACCGGCGTCTCGAGCGTCTGAACGATTCCGGCGACCGCGAGCGCGAGCCCCATTGCGACGATTACGGCGGTCGATTCCCCCCATCCCTCCCACTCGGACTGCACGGGGGTGGCAAGACGCATACCTCTCGGTTCCAGAGACGGTCATATAAAATGGATTGGTTAGAAAGCGACACGTTTTCCGAATCGAACGTGACTGGGGCTACAGATCGACGGCCATCATCACCTCGTCGACGTAGTGGCCGTTGAGTTTGTAGTGATCCTCGCGGACCGCTTCGGTCTCCCAGTCGTGCATCTCGAGGAACGAGATCGCCTCCTCGTTGGTCGACGGCACGCTCTGGTAGACCCTTTCGTAGCCGTTGGAGCCGGCCCACTCGAGGCCGCGCGAGAGGAGATGCGAGCCGATGCCGTGGTCGCGGTACTCCTCGAGGACGCCGACGGTGAGTTCGGCGGTGTGACTCAGCTTCTCTAACTCCGGTGCGTGAAGGTGGACCCAGCCGACGACATCGCCGTCGACCGTGGCGACGAAAAACATCCGGGACTGGAGTTCGTTGTGTCGGAGCAACGCGTTCTCGTGGTCGATCTCGTCGGCGACGCTTTCCGCCTCGATGTACGTTTTCTCCTCGGCGACCTGCCGGATCGCGCCGACGATCCCCGTCAGGTCCTCCTGGCGCGCCGGCCGGATATGAAACTCGAGCGCTTCGGAGACGTACTCCTCTTCCGCCCCCGCGTTGATCGTGACTCTGAGCGTGCCGTCTTCTTCCTCGATTCGGCCGTCTCGCTTGAGGATCGCGATGTGGTGGCGGAAGCCACCTGGATCGAGACCCAGCTGGTCTCGAGTTTCTTCGGGATCGACCGCTCCGCGGCGCTCGACGTACTCGTATATCTCTTTGCGATCCGCGTGACCGAACTCGAGCGTGTTAGTAGTCGTCATGATGATTGTTACCACAAACCGCTACTTAACCTTTGGCCGGCCGATCGGGAGCGACTCGGTTCATCACTGGTATCACGTACAGCCGCGAGCGGTCGCGAAACGGTCTGTTTCGGTCCGGCCATATGAGTGCCTTCATATTCGAGTATAATTCACCTAGTAAAAATATATATTTACTGTGTGGCGATTGTATCTAGCCAGGATCCATGAACCACTCACGGCGGCAGTACCTGAAAACGGCGGCGGCATCGGCGATGATCGGCGCGGGATCGATGCGTTCGCTCGTCGGGTCGGCGGTGGCGCAGTCCGGCGCTGCACAGTACGACTCAACGACGGGTTCGCGGACACCTCGTGGCTCGAGAACGAGAACGTGCAGGTAATCCGGGTTACGGAGCCGACCCGGAGCGCGGTCGCGGACGCGTTCCAGATGAGCGGCCCGCGCCTCGTCGTCTTCGAGACCAGCGGGACGATCGATCTCGGAAACAGCAATCTGGCGATCACGAAAGACAAGTGCTGGGTGGCCGGCCAGACGGCACCCTCACCCGGGATCACGTTTATCAAAGGTGCCGTCCAGATCGGGGCTAACGACTGCGTCGTCCAGCACATCCGGTCTCGGATCGGCCCCGGCAATGGCTCGATCCAGGGCAACGACGCGTTCAACACCCAGGACGGCACGCAGAACAACGTCGTCGACCACGTGACGGCCTCGTGGGGTGTCGACGAGTGTCTCTCCGTCGGCTACGATACACAGAATACCACGGTCATCAACTCGCTGATCTACGAGGGGCTGTGGAACCCCTACGGCAACGAGGGCGACCACAACTACGGCACGCTCGTCGGCGACGGCGCGTCGAACGTGACGCTGGCGGGCAACGTCTGGGCGAAGTGTCGCGGCCGCCTCCCGCGGCTCAAGGCCGACACGAGCTCCGTCGTCGTCAACAATCTCACCTACTTCTTCGACGAGTCGGCAAACGCCGATAGCTCTGCCACCACGAGCTTCGTCAGCAACGTCTACACGGGGATGAACGATACTGGCGACCCGATTCTCGAGGGGACGCCCACGGCCTACCACCGGGACAACGTGACGGCCGATCCGGCGCTCGACGGCCAGTCGTTCGCGGAGGTCCCGAGCACGGGTTCGCCGCCGCTGTGGCCCAGCGGCCTCTCCGAGTTGCCCGCGGGCGATGTCGAACGTCACAACCTCGCGAACGCGGGCGCACGGCCGGCCGACCGGACCGGCAACGACCAGCGGATCATCCAGGAAATCAGTGATCGCGCCGGCAACGATCGCCTTGATTCGCCCTACGATTACTGGGTCGGCCACCACGACGAGGTCGGCGGCTATCCGTCTCTTCCGGTGAACACGCACTCGCTGTCTGTCTCCGACAGCGGCCTGCGCGACTGGCTCGCGGAGTGGGCGAACGCCGTCGAGAGCGGCGGCTCGCCGCCTGGCTCCGGCGATGGCGACGACGGTAGCGCGAGCGGTCCGATCGCGACGGGTATCTACGAGATCGTCAACGTCCACAGCGGCCAGCTACTCGAGGTGGCGAACATCTCGACGGCCGACGGCGCGAACGTCCAGCAGTGGCCCGCCAACGGCCATCCAACGCAGCAGTGGTCCGTCGAGGATCTGGGCAACGGCGAGTACCACATCCGAAACGAGAATAGCGGCAAGTTCCTCGAGGTGGCGAACGCGGACACGAGCGACGGGGCGAACGTCCAGCAGTACGCCGCGACCGGCTGTGACTGCCAGCGCTGGCGTATCGTCGACGACGGCGGCCAGTACGCACTCGAGGCCGTCCACAGCGGCATGGTCGCCGACATCGAGGACTGGTCGACCGCGAACGGCGCGAACATCATGCAGTGGCCCGACACCGGCGGTGCCAACCAGCGCTGGACGTTCCGATCAGTCTGAGACTCCTCGCCCTTAAGACGGCAACTGGTACAGCCGGAGGGCCTTCCACCGGAAGCTCCTCGACTCGGACGCGTGAGACGCCTCCGCTATGGAGGCACCAGCCATGGTATGCATCTCACGCATCCTATGATCGGCACAAACGTGGTGGTTGCTGGCTGTGCGCTCGCCCTCGCGGTCGCGATCGGTCTGGTGGCCCACGAGTGGGCACACGCGACGGTCCTTCGACTCGCTCGCGTCGAGTACTCCGTCTCCTATTTCCCCGGCCGCCCCGACGGGATCGTCGCACTGGTAACGACCCGTCCGTGGGCCGCCGTCTATCCTCGGCCGACCGGGAACGAATCGCCCTGGGCGCTGCGCCTCGCTGCACTCGCACCCGCCCTCCTCGCGATTCCGGCTTTCGGACTGGCCGCCGCCGGCTACGTGACGAGCGACACGCCGATCGTCGCCGCCGCGACCATCGGCTGGCTCGCCTGCGCGCTTCCCAGCCCGCAGGACTTTTCGGTCGCGTTCCACGTCCACCGGCTCCTCGAGCGGTCCCGTGAAACGAACGCGATTGCACCGTCCCGCGCCGATTGACGGTCGTCGCTCGACTATCGCGCTCGGAGAACACCGGAGCGGTATCGTCGGAACGTCCCCGCCGAGGCGCTATCGGCGGAACACGCCGGTCGACCACGCGTGTATTCCCGTCACGGTGGCAAACGCGACGAGAACGAGTCCCGCACCGACGAGTCCGGAAACCGGAACGATCCCCACCGCGATCATCCCGAGAAGCAGCCCACAGAGGGCGATTGTCGCCGCGTACCGTCGCGGCCACCGTTCGGATGACGGGGCCTGATGCGGGGGCTCGAGATAGGGACGCAGCCGTGCCACGAGTGGCGTTGGCTCGACCCAACCGCGGTCTTTGTCGTACGTGACGATTCCGTGATTGTCGAGTTTCGGCAGGTGAGATTGATACAACGAAATGTAGACCCGCTGGCGCTCGTTGGAACTCAGGTTTTCGATCGCTGTCTCTTGCTCCCAGGCGGCGACCTGTTCAGAGAGGTCTCGCAACCGGACCCGTCCGCCCTCTTCGTGGAGGTACCGGAGCACGTCCCGACGGCGCTTCGTCTGCAGAAGGTGATAAATATCGTCGAGTGAGAGATCAGCTGGACCGTCGACGGCATCGGATGCGTGCGGTGATTTACTGACGGCATCCGTCTGGCTGCGTTCGACCACTCGAATTCACGACTGACAGTATTATCGTTCAACAGATAAAACTATTCACTCGTTGACCTGCAGGATCGGTCGTTCGGCGACGGAAACAGTGTGTGGGTCGTGAGACGACCCGTCACGGATCCGGTACCAGCGCGGTCACACAGCCACGAATGACCGCGCATCGTAATTGAGCACGGGTGATCTACCTTGAGCACGGGTGATCTACCGGCGTCACAGCGCTTCTCGGTGTTTCGGCCGGTCGGCACCACGCCGACATCCTAGTGTCTCTGTCCAATATTAAAGCTATCTATTGGAACAAATACGCTGATAAGTAGCTCAGAATAAAACTGTTACAAGAAATAAGGGCAGGATTTGGATACAGCAACAATACTGTCGGTACGGGATGATGCATTCACCGCAGTCGTATACTCGAGCAACGGACGGACCAATTAGGGATCTATCTCCATCGGTGCAGTTCGCTCGGACAGTTCCGCGCTGACGAGGGCAGCGTGACTCCGCCGGAGTCGTTCCGAGAGCGCCTGATGTGAGACGTCGAGCTCCGCGGCCAACTCCTTGAGCGTCACCCCCCTCGGGATGTCGAAGTAGCCGAGTTCGTGCGCCTTGCAGATCGTCTCGTACTGCGTTTCGGTCAGGGGTGTTTGCGCGCTCGCGAGATCGTCGATACCGCTAATTCGGGTGACGACGGCCTGGTACTCGTATTGCTCAAACAACTCGTGACACGTCGACACCGATTCCCGATCGTCGAACAGTAACTTCAGCATCCACCGCCCGTTCGCTCCTCGAGCCGTCAGGATCGCGCCGTCGGTCTCGGTGACGATCTGTTCGAGCAGTTTCACGCCGTCTCCGAACTCAAGTCGGAACAACCAGCGATCGTTCTGCCCGGGCGTCACTCCGTCGTCCGCCGCGGACTCATCAGCGTCGTCGGCGATGCTCGCGATCACGTCGACCGACGGATCTGCCTCGAGCGCCTGCTCGACCGTCTCGCGGTCCGGGCCGTTCGTCCAGACGAGCGGCGACGACCCACCGATCATCCCGCCGACCTGAAACTCGAACGTCGACACTCGATCGAACGTCCGGGCGAAGCCGAGTCGCGCAGCCGGAATCTCGAGTTCGACGACTGTGGTCATCACCGAAGTCCACCACGAAGACGTATAGACGGGTTTGGTTTCCGGTAGCCTTTCCCGCCACCCAATTCCGATGACTATCGCTTCCGTCGGACTCTCCAATCCGCTAATTAGTTGCTGTTGTGGGGGATCCGGTGTAATCAGTCGATTTTACGATCGTCACGCCCGATTCGCGAGACGAGGACCACCGCCTCAGTGCCGAATTTTCGGGCCGATGAAACGGCCGAACGGGATCGAGGCGGATTCCGAGAGCGTTCTCAGTTCCTGTAATTCCCGAGTAGCTACAAGTATGAGGGAATCGTCGTTTCACCCGGCCAACGGGAAACTCTGGCCGACAGGGAATGCAGGCCGTTCGGCGTTATTCTTCACGTGAGGCGCGTTCTACCGCCGAAGCCGTGCGATAGGAGTGTCTCCGTCGCAATCGAACTCGACCAGTCCGTCCGACTCGAGATCGGTTACTATCCCCTCGAGCCACTCCCGTCCGTACTCGCCGTCGGGGGTGTAGTCGACGCGGACGCGGTGACCGAGGGAGTCCACGTCGAGCTCGTCGTACTCCCGGAGGGTGGCGATCACGCGGCCGCGAAACTGCCGGCGGCTCCCCTCGAAACTCGGCTGGGTGGGGACGTCTGGAGCGGTGAAGTCGCCGCTCGCGTAGGCCCCGCACCACTCGCGCCACGGACAGCCCGCCTCGTCACAGCGGGGCGTCTGCTCGCAGGCGACGCCGCCGAGTTCCATGATCGCGTTGTTCCAGACTCGAGATTTGTCGTCGGGCATGTGTTTGCTCGCGGCTTCCTCGAAGACCGCGTCGCCGTCCGGCACGTCGAAGGCGCGACGACGTTCTCGGGAGAAAGTCTCCGATCTGGCGATAGGAGGTTTCGATCCCCCAGCGGCGGCGGAACGCCGCCGCGTACGCTTTCGCTGCCTCAGGTTCGAGTTCGAGATTTGTGATGAACCAGACGTGCTCGTCCTCGGTTGTCCGATGTGGAACGGCAAACACAGTCACTGCAACTGAGGCAGTCGGGTCACGCTTTCGTTGCATGAGATACTCATCGACGACCGTCTCAGCGCTGGCGCTGAGACGGGCTTTCATCCCTTTACTCGGGCGTGCACGGATGATATAATCGACGTCGAATTGTTCAAATTCTGCAACGACGTGAACTTGATAGAAACCTCTATCAAGGTAGACGTGTCTGATCGAGACGTATTCATGTGCCGTTTCGAGTAGCGAGCGAACGGCTTCGCGCTTGGTGCGAAAGCCGTTTGCCTCCAGCGCCAGCACGTCAAGCGTGAATCGCGTTCCTGGTGCGACGATACAGATCGTCGCAAAACAGTACGTTCGATTTGTTCCCTGATCGGGATAGGTGATTAGGACGTGGTCAGTGCCTGCGTCGCCGTAAAACCGCCACTCGTGGAGATCGATCGCAACATCGACACAGTTGGGCATGAGGCGTTGTTTCCGGAGAATCTCGAAGAGATCGTCACGGACGCCATCGAACTGATCGTCGATGGCGTCCGTCTCCAAGTTTCGGAGATGGTAGAGCAGTGATTTTGCGAGGCCATTGCGAGCCGTCGACGTGACGTCGACGGACTCGCCGTGATCGAGTTGGCACGTTTTCCCAGCGGTGGTAGCGAACTCTTGCTCAAAGGCAACACGAGAGAGGACTTCTAGAAAGTCCTCTCTCGTGTAGCTCCCACAGGGTTTAATGCCGAAATCGAGTGCTGGGTAAACTACGGTAGAAGCGGCGCGACAGACTTGTTTTGCTTCAGTTGTTTCGACCATAACTACCCTACCAGCAACGCCCCAAATTAGGTTCGGCGTCTACTGTAAACGGCGGGACTCTCTCGCTGTTTTAGGTAGCACGCATACCGTTCCGATTTGGCGAGTCATAGCGCAAACACACGAAACCAGAATCAATTACAAACGTCGAGAGGATAGGCAGATCTAGTTTCTGAACAGGTTAATGTCTTTTGAGTCCTTTGCCGGAGATAGTGGCGTTCTCAAGTGATTCTTGGCGCAAGCACTCGGTCGAATTCTCCGTCGGTGAATTTACCGGCGCGATAGGGGATTCGGTTACGGTATTTCCGGTGGTTGTCGCTATCGCCGCTCTCACTGAGCTCTCGTTGACCCATCTCCTTCTCGGGTTTGCTGTGTTCCAGATTGTCTGGGGGCTCTACTACGGCCTACCGGTATCGGTCGAGCCGATGAAGGCACTCGCCGCGCTCGTGATCGCAGGCGCTCTCACAGCGAGCGAACTCGCAGTCGCAGGTCTCCTCGCTGGCGTTGTTCTTCTCGTAGTTGGATGGACGGGTACGCTCGGTCGAATCGAGCAGTACGTGGGCCAACCAGTGATTCGGGGCGTTCAACTCGGTGTGGGGCTCCTTCTTCTCGAAACCGGCATTCAACTGAGTCTCGACGGGGTGACGCTCGCACTCCTCTCGGTGGGCGTCGCAGTGGTCGTGATTGTCGCGGGCTACCAGAAGGCGAGCGCGCTCGTCGTCCTCGGTGTCGGCGTCGTCTTCACAATTACTCAGGTTGGCGTCCCGTCTCCGCAGCTTCCCGCGTTTACGGTTGGTCTTCCGAGTCTATCGTCGGTCTCTGTGGCGACCCTCGAAGGAACGGTCGCGCAACTCGCAATGACTGTCGGAAACGCCGCCGTCGCCACCTCGTTACTTCTCTCGGACTACTACGATGCAGATGTGTCTGCCGACGAGCTCTCGACGAGTATGGGCGTGATGAATCTGTTCGCCATCCCGCTCGGGGCGATGCCGATGTGCCACGGGAGCGGGGGTGTCGCTGGAAAGTACGCCTTCGGTGCTCGAACCGCCGGAGCGAACGTGATTCTCGGCGTGATTTACGCGGTTGCCGCTGTGCTGGCGGTCGGTATTGTGACTGCGTTCCCTTTGCCGATGCTCGGGATCGTCCTCGGTCTGATTGCAATCGAGCTCGGGCGAGCGGGTCTCGACACGGATCACCTGCCACTCACGCTTGGAATCGGATTGCTTGGTGTGGCGACGAACATCGGTATTGCATTTGTGGTGGGTGCTCTGGGGTATCTTCTCCTTGAGCACAGGAGGTAAGCACTTCTTGGATTGGGGCGCCTTTGTACTAGATACAGGATTTGTATTTAACCCTCCATTTTAGTTACGTTATAGGAACTCATACGAGGAAAACAATCACGACCCCAGGCGAGTGACCGTCTCATCGCCTGTTTCCTCAACCTCGATTAACTCATCCTTAGCCAAATCTGAGAGAAGGTCTCGAAGCCACTCGCGTCCGTGTTCGCCGTCTGGCGTATAGTCCACGCGAATACGGTGTCCGAGAGAATCGAGACCCATCTCGTCGTGGTTACTCAGAACACGAACGATACGACCACGGAACTGGCGACGACTTCCCTCGAAGCTCGGCTGAGTGGGGACATCAGGCGCGGTGAAGTCACCGGTCTGGTATGCGTGACACCATTCGCGCCACGGGCACCCTTCCTCGTCACACCGAGGTTTCTTCTGACATGCCACCCCGCCGAGTTCCATGATGGCGTTGTTCCATATTCGGGACTCTCCGGCTGGCATGAGGGCATTCGCTACGGTTTCGTAGTCTGGGTCATCCGCATTATGGATTTCTGCAAATGTGCGGTAGAGGACGCGCTTGACGTTCGTGTCGACGACGGCGTCGCCGTCGTTAAAGGCGAAGCTCGCGACCGCGTTGGCGGTGTACGGACCGACGCCCATCAGTTCCTGCAGTTCCTCGGGCGTTTCGGGGAAGCCGCCGTCGTACTCCTCCTGAACCTGACCGGCGGCCTCGTGGAGGTACTTCGCCCGGTTGTTGTACCCGAGACTGTGGTCCGTCCAGAAGCCCACGACATCGGCGCGATCGGCGTCCGCCAGTTCGGCGGTCGTCGGCCAGCGCTCGAGAAATTCTTCCCAGGCCTCGACGACGCGGCCCAGTTGGGTCTGCTGGCTCATCACCTCGCTGACGAGGATTTCGTAGGGATCGTTGGTTCGCCGCCACGGGAAATCGCGGTGGTCGTCCTCGTACCACCCGATCAGCGCCTCGCGAACGGCCGCCGGGTCGTCGGGCAACGCCCACTCGTCGGTCGATGCCTCGGCATCACTCATCGGTTCCGCTAGCGACTGCGACACCTTACTGGTGGCGGTCCGGACCGACTCGACTGTGTCCGCAAACCACGTCCCACCAGACCGACCACGAAAGGTCTATCCGACGCGCTCGAGTCCTCTCCCCTATGAGCCTCGATGATCTCACCGACGAAGTGACGGACTCCTACACCGGTATCGGCGACGACCTCACCGTCTCGCTGGATCGCGAAACGCGCAACGAACTCGCACTGCTCGAGACAGCCCTCGAACCCGAGGAGACGGACGAACTTGTTCGCCGGGCGATCCACATGCTCTTTCAGTCGACCGTCGACACCGGGAAACTCGACTTCCAGCTGCGGTCGGCCTACGACGTGACCTACGACGAGTATCTCTCCGGAATGACGTTCGAGGAGATGACTGGTGCGGATCAGTATCCGTCGATGGACGACGAGCGACGCTACCAGTTCTGACGGCCGTATCCCGCTTGCGACCGATCTCCGCTCTGCGATACCGGTTCGAGGTGTATTACTATGCGTTCTAGTCCCATTGTATTATTCAACCGTCATAATAGGCGAGCTTATACACGTCCAGTTCTTCGATTTATGTATGGCAATAAGTCAACGTTCGCTCGAAACTGAATATCAATGCCCGGACTGTTCGGGGACACTTGCGACTCGCTACGACTCGCTCGCTTGTGACGATTGCGGCTACACGCCGCGTCACGGCGCTGACTAAAGCGATCACTGCTGTCGAAAGAATCGAACCGAAAACCGACTGCTTTTCCCGTGTCGCTTCGTTGCTCAAGCGTCGCCGCGTCCCGATCGTTGTACCGGGTTCCCGGCGCAACGGCGACCGTCCGACGATTGCACCGTCACCGACTGACAGCAGTCCGTCTCAGTCGTCGATGGGAGCCGCGCTCGAGAGCGCTTCGTCGATGTCGGCCTCGGCCATCTTCTCGACTAAGGCGTCGATCACTTCCTCGCGCTTGCCGGTGACGAACTTGATCGAGCCGACGACGAGGTGGCCGCCGCCGGAGACGCCGCCGCCCGCGATTTCGGCCTCGAGTTCCGAGACCATGTTCGGAATGTCCAGTCGAACGCCATCGGAGCGCAGGACGGCGAAGTCCGGGCCGTAGCCGACCGTAATGACCGGGTCGCCGGTCTCCTCGATCTTGCGGTCGTGGATCTCGCCGGTGGTCTTCCCCGGCGCGGGGTAGGTAAAGCGGTGGGCGTAGTTCTCGACATCGATCCGGTAGAGGTGGGCTCCGTTTGCGAGCGTCTCGTGCTCGAGATGGGGCATCGCGGCGTCGAGTTGCTCGTCGACTTCCTCGCGACCGCGATCGGCGAAGAAATCGACGAGGTCGCGGTGGCGCTGTTCATCGTCGCTGTCGACCTGCAGTAGGTCCTGAATCAGTTGGTCGCCGGAGTTATAGCGCAGCCAGAAGGCGGCGTAATCCAGCGCCTCGCTGACGTTCTGGAGACGGTCCTCGTCGTACCCCTCCTCGGCGGCGAGATCGATGTAGTCGTCCATCGCGTCGGCCTTCGATCGATCCGAGAGTCCGGCGACGGCAGGGACGTGGCGGAGTTCGTCGCCCAGATCGGGGTAGATCATCCGCGCGAGTTCGACGCAGAGCATCCCCGTCGTGATTCGGTAATCCTCGTCGTGGAGGTACGGATTGACGTGGGCGTCGAGCAGGTCCTCGACCGCGTCCGGATCGGGGTGGTGGTGGTCGACCGTGACGATCGGGATGTCGTAGTGGGCCAGCGTCTCGTAGGCTGGCACGTCCTCGGCCGTCGAGCCGTTGTCCAGCATGAGGAGGAGCGGCAGTTGCTGGCCGTGTTTCTCGCGGTCCTCAAGCGCGAAGTTCAGGTCTCGGGTGGCGTCTTCCATCTCGTAGAAGGGAGCCTTTGCGGGGAGGCGCTTGATTAGGTGGCGCGGCGCGTTCGCGTCCTCGTGAACCTCGGCGATGAACCGCTGGAGCGCGATCTGGACGGGGACGGCGGCGCACATGCCGTCGCCGTCAGCGTGGTGGCGCACGCGGATCGGACGCCCCTCGAGCACCGTCCGGCGGAGCAGTCGGGCGACTTCCTCGAGGTCGGGCCGAAGTTTCTCGAACGCCGGCCAGTCGATCAGCGGGTCAACATCGTGGGGTTCGGCGCGGGCTTCGAGGGCGACCTCAAGGCGGTCGCGAGCCTCGGCGGCGTCTTTGTCCTCGAGTTTCGAGAGGCCGTCGACCTCGATCTGGACCGAGCCTTCGCGGTGTTCCGGCGTTCCCGTCACGCGGACGACGTCGCCGACTTCGATAGTGGGGTAGGCGCGGACGCCGGCCTCCTCGAAGGCGGCGCAGGGAACGACGCCGTTCTCGTCGGCGACGTGGAAAATCGTCGGCCCGCCGGTCTGTTTGACCTGCGTCACGACGCCCTCGAGGTGGATCTGTTCGCCCACGGTTGCCTCGAGACGGTCGGTTCCGGTCAGGGAGTAGTCGTGAGAGACCGTCTCGAGCGCGTAGTCGTCGATGTCGACCGGCTCGAAGGCGAGGTCACCGTTCTCGCGGATGCTTTCGAGTGTGACGACGAGTTCGTCGCCGACGCCGTAGGTGCCCTCGAGAACAGATTCGTGGACGAGTCCGGAGACTGAGTCGGAGAGATCGACGAAGACGCCGTAGTCGACGATGCCGTTGATCTCGGCGAGATAGGAGCGACCGGTCTCAACGTCGTCAGCGGTACAATCGGGAGCGAGATCGTAAACGACGGAATCCCCGTCGTCTGCGCCGGGTTCCCCGGCGGAGTCACGCGTCATCTTGAGTTGCAGTTTGGGGGTGGTCGCGTATAACCCTTGTCAAGAGGGGATGGCGACTCGAGTCGGTAGCCGAGCGCGACGGCCTCGTTCCGAAAGATGGGATTCCAGTCGACGAATAGGGGTGTACTGGAGGTTCGAGGCGAACCGGCGCATCGGAACGTTTAGCAACCGCAAGGCCGCAGGTGGGTGTATGGGGCTGTTCGACGCGCTGTTCCGCTCGAGCGAGATCCTCGGTATCGCCGAGGAGACCCTCGAGTTCGCCCTCGAGTCCTCGGAGGCGACCCACCCGAACGAGTACATGGGGTTTCTTCGGGGGACTGAGGCCGAGCGCCTGGACCTGGATCGGGAGGGCCTTGTCATCACGGATATCCTCGTGGTGCCCGGCACCGAGTCCAACAGCGTCAGCGCGACCGTCAAGACGAACCAGATTCCCAACGACGTGAAGGCATTGGGGAGCATTCACTCCCATCCCAACGGCGTGATCCGCCCGAGCAACGCGGATCTGGACACGTTCGGTCGCGGGAGCGTTCACGTCATCATCGGTGCGCCCTATCGCCAAACGGACTGGAAGGCGTTCGATTCGCAGGGCGAGCCGACCCAACTCACCGTGATCGACGTCGACCTCCCCGAGACCGAGGACTTCTTCGATTTCACGCAGGCGGATATCGACGAGGAACTTCGACGATGAGACCCGCTATACTCGAGACGATGCTATCAGTGACTACCGCACCGATTACGACGGGATCGACATGGAAGGCGCCCGCCGCCGAACGGGGGGCGATGGGGCGATGACGCGGACAGTCATCGCCCAGGGAACGTTCGACATTCTCCATCCCGGCCACGTCCACTACCTCGAGGCGGCCGCCGCGATGGGCGATGAACTGTACGTCATCGTCGCCCGCAAGGCGAACGTCGACCACAAGGAGGCGCCGATCTGCCCCGCGACGCAACGGCGGGACGTCGTCGGCGCGCTCGAGGCCGTCGACGAAGCGATACTCGGCCACGAGGAGGACATCTTCGTCCCGATCGAAGAGATCGATCCCGACGTGATCGCGCTCGGCCACGACCAGCACCACGACGACGAGGCCATCGCGGCCGAACTCGAGCGCCGCGGGATCGGCTGTTCGGTCCGCCGGGCGAGCGCGCTGGAATCGACCGACGACGAGCAACTGCTCTCGACTCGACTGATCATCGATCGGATCCTCGAACGACGCGCGTAAGCGGTCGCTCGAGCGGAATCGGTCGTCCGATCGAACGGAGACGGCCGTCTCGAGTCGCGGCCGGTGTGCTGGTCCCGTTCAGTTTTCGAGGATGACCGGCGGCGGGAGCCGGAGCGAATCGACTGTGTGTCCCGTCTCCACGAAGTGTTCGATCGCCTTTTCCGAGACCTCCGCTTCAGTGTAGCCGTCGTCGGTGCTGATCTGCCAGTCACACTCGAGGCAGTACTTCCTCATCGGTCGGTCTAGCTGGTAGTCGATCACAAAGGCGGGAAAGACTCGTGCAGGAAAGCGAAGGGAGTGGTATCGCGAAACCGTCACCCGGGCGGGTGAGCCGATGCGGCCGGCCGGGCACGTCCCCCGATCAGTCCTCTTTGACGCCGGGGTTGGTCACGGCACCGTTGGCGGCCGACCCGAAGTCACGACCGAACTTCGCCAGGACGCCGGTCTCGTAGTTGGGTTCGGGCCGGTCCCACTCCTCGCGGCGCGCCTCGAGTTCCTCGTCGCTGACGTCGACCGCGAGGGTTCGGTCGGCGATGTCGATGGTGATCACGTCGCCGTCCTCGATGAGACCGATGGGGCCGCCGGCGAACGCTTCGGGGGCGACGTGGCCAATCGAGAATCCGCGCGTCGCGCCGGAGAAGCGCCCGTCGGTGATGAGCGCAACGTCCTCGGCGTGGCCCTGACCGGCGACCGCGCTCGTGACGCCCAGCATTTCGCGCATGCCGGGCCCGCCCTGTGGCCCCTCGTTGCGGATGACGATCACGTCGCCGCTCTCGACGCGTCCCTCTTGGACGTACGCCATGGCGTTTTCCTCGTCCTCGAAGACGCGGACGGGTCCTTCGTGGTGGAGCTCGTCGTCGCCCGTGACCTTGAGGACCGAGCCGCCGGGTGCGAGGTTCCCCGTCAGGATCCGAATGGCACCCTGCTCGTCCTTCGGCTCGTCGACGGTGTAGAGGAAGTCGGCGTCGATGTCTCCGATCGCCGGCGGGTCGAGCGCCTCGAGTTCCTCGCCGATCGTGTTCCCCGTGACCGTGAGCGCGTCGCCGTGGAGCAGGTCCGCCTCGTAGAGAGCGTTCAGAACGACTGGGACGCCGCCGACCTCGTGGAGGTCCTGCATGACCCGCGTGCCGCCGGGCTGCAGGTTTGCGATCTTCGGCGTCCGCCGGCTGATCTCGTCGAACTCCTCGATGGAGAGGTCGACGCCGGCTTCGGCGGCCATCGCCAGCAGGTGGAGGACGGCGTTGGTCGAGCCGCCGATGGCGACCTGCAACGCGATGGCGTTTTCGAACGAGTCCTTACTGAGGAAGTCGGAGGGTTTGCGCTGTTCCTCGACGACCTCGACGGCGAGTTCGCCGGCCTCGCGGGCGACCTCGTAGCGAGCTTCGTCCTCGGCGAGCGGACCGGCGCTGCCCAAAGGTGCGAACCCGAGCGCCTCGGAGATCGAGGCCATCGTGTTGGCGGTGAACATCCCACCACAGGAGCCAGCGCCGGGACAGGCGTTGCGCTCCATCTCGTCGAGTTCATCGCTTTCCATCTCGCCATCGGCGACGGCGCCGACGCCCTCGAAGAGGTTCTGGACGGTGATCTCTCGGCCCTCGTGCTCGCCGGGCATGATGGAGCCGCCGTACAGGAAGACGGAGGGAAGGTCCGTTCGGATCGAGGCCATCATCATTCCGGGCATGTTCTTGTCACAGCCGCCGATGGTGACCAGTCCGTCCATGCGCTCGCCGAAGGAGACGAGTTCGACGGAGTCTGCGATGAGTTCCCGGGAGATCAGCGAGGCCTTCATCCCCTCGGTCCCCATCGAGATGGCGTCGGAGATGGTGATCGTCCCGAACTCGATGGGCATCCCGCCGGCCTCGTCGACGCCCTCGAGCGCCGCGCCGGCGACGTCGTCCAGGTGGACGTTACACGGCGTGATGTCGGCCGCCGGATTCGGGACGCCGATCATCGGCGCGCCGAAGTCCTCGTCGTCGAACCCCATGGCGCGGAACATCGCGCGGTGTGGGGCCTTGTCCGGTCCCTCCGTCACTTCGCGGCTCCGTAGCCGCTCGTCCTTTCCGTAGTCGAACTCGTCGTCGCTGCTCATGGTCGGATCTTGCGTCGAAGGGGCATAAGTTGTCCTTTCTCGGTCAATCGTTCGTGGTGATTCGGTTCCACCGAATCGATTCGGTTCGTTGGTGGGGGTCGTCGTTCGGATTGCTCGGACCGGCCGAATCAGTCGCGTCGGTGCCCGCGTTCCGACCGACTCCCGCGTCAGTAACGGTCGCTGCAGAGGCTAAAAGTACTCTCGAGTCGGCGACAGACCGGGCAGTGCGTACTCGAGGTAGCCGATGAAATACGTCCAGCAGAGCCGTCCATAGCCGACCCGCTCTTGCCGGCGAGTCGACGTATCGACGGGGCAGGTATGGTCGTACGCGACGGTCCCCTCGCGGCGCAGTCGCAACGATAGGTCGGTGTCCTCGAGGTATCCCAGGGAGTCGTCGAAGCCGCCGATCGCCTCGAACGTCGTCCGTCGCACGCTGCAGTTACATCCCGGCTGCTGGACGAAGCCGACCGGCCAACACGCGCGATACCACCAGTCCGAGAGCACGCGAAAGCACGCCCGGTGACGGAGTCCGTTCTCGAGGGGACGGAGCGGTCCGCCGACGCCGACGACCTCGGGGGTGGCGTAGTGGCGGTAATGGCGGCGAACCCACGACGGCGGGACGACAGTATCGGCGTCCGTGAACAGGAGGACATCCCCGCTGGCGCCCGCTACACCGCGATTTCTGGCCGCCCCGGGCCCCTCCCTGCGGGCGTCGGCGAGCACCCGATCGACGGCCGGATGTGCTCGAGCGACACGAAGCGTCTCCGCACCGCTCGCGACGGTGATCACCTCGAGACTCCCGTTGAACCGCTGGGCGGCCAGCGAGTCCAGCGTTCGTTCGATTCGTGCACCCTCGTCACGGGCGGGAACGACGACGGACGCGTCGACTGTCCGCATCGTCGGTGACTGTCGGCGGCAACGACATAACCGCTGTGTCCCGTCGACTCGACCGCGTGGGCAGCGGTGACACTGTCGCGACGGTCCCAGTCGTTGCCACCGTCGAAACCCCCTTCCCGAGGGATTTCGTAGCGGTGGATATCATCATGGCGACCGCGACCGTCAGCGCGGGTGCGCGACTCCACGTCGGCTTTCAGAACCTCTCGCTCGCTCGCGAGCGGCTCTACGGCGGTATCGGCGTCGGCCTTGCGGAGCCCCGGGTAACCGTCACGGCCGAGCCGGCCCCGACCGTCCAGGCCGACGATCCGCTCGTCCGGACGTACGCGAGCCGCGCTGTCGATATCCTCGACGTCACCGGCGTCGCGGTCGACGCCGAGGAGTCCCTACCGCGCCACGTCGGCCTCGGTAGCGGGACACAGATCGCACTGGCCGTCCTCGCGGCGACCGCGCGGGCCCACGGCCTCGAGCCTCGAGTTCGGGCCCGCGCGCCGGCGATGGGGCGGGGCGGTCGCAGCGGGGTCGGCGTTGCGACCTTCGAGAGCGGCGGGTTCGCCGTCGACGCCGGTCACCCGACGAACCGCTTTACGACCGAGCCGCCGGCGGAAGGCGACTGGACGGTGCCGCCGGTCGTCGCCCGCCACGACCTGCCCGCTGACTGGCGATTCCTCGTCGTCATCCCCGACGCGGATCCCGGTCGCAGCGGCGACGACGAGGACGCGAGCATGCGCGCGGTCGTCGAGCGAGCCGATCCAGCGATCGCCGACGAGATCGCCGGCGTCGTCACCCGAAAACTGCTGCCGGCCGCAGCCGCGGGTCGACTCGAGCCGTTCGGCGAGGCCGTCGCCGAAATCGGCCGAAAAAACGGTGCCTGGTACGCCGACGCGCAGGGCGGCGTCTTCCGGCCGCCCGCGGGCGAACTCGTCGAAGCGCTCGAGGAGTGTCAGGTCCTCTCCGGCGTCGGCCAGTCGTCGTGGGGACCGGTCGTCTACGGCGTGACCGATACCGGACACGCCGACGAGGCCGAAGCCGCGGCTGAGGACGCACTCGCCGACCGCGGGCTCGAGGGCCGGGTTATTCTCGCGGAGCCAGCGGGGGGCGGGGCTCGATACGAATTCGACGATTGACATCCTCCCCGCCCTGAAGGGGCATGACGAGACGCAACGCGTCTCGTTGCACCCGAAAACGCAGAGCGTTTTCGAGGACGAGGATTCCCACGTTGGGATATTGTGGTTTACGACGTGACCTGTTCTTGAGGTTCGAACGCACCAGTTTCCTTGTCAAACAGGAACGTCGAAGGCTGTGCCAACCAGCCGTTACTCCTATCACCGTCCTCAGAACGCGAAGCGTTCTGATGTGCGGACGAGACGCAAAGCGTCTCGTCAACGCCATCCGTGGCGGGACTCGGAGATACTTTCTGCCGAATGTTCTCAGCACCGTTCACGTCTGCGTTCGCCGTCATCCCGCACTCATCGCACACGTATAACCCGCGTTCAACGCGGTTCGCGTCACATTTGCGACCACAACACGAACACGACTTCGAGGTATCCCGCTCGGATACCTGTTCGACCGTGATGCCTTCCATCTCGGCCTTGTATTCGAGGAGGTCGGTAAAGCGGTCGAACGCCCACGAATGCAGGTCGAGGTTGCCGTGTTTGCCCCAGTTCTTCACCTCGCCGTTCTCCTCGTCCTCACGGATACCGGAGAGGTCGCCCACCACGATGGTTCCGACTTCCTCCTCGACGCATCGCTGAACGATGTGTTTCGAGAGCGTGTGGAAGTAGTGGGTGCGCCGTCGAGACTTCTTCTGGTTCAACCGGGTGGCCTGCTCGGAGTCCGAATCGTCACACCGGGCAATCCGCTTGCTGAAGTAGTAGTCGTCCTGCTTCAGGCAGTTCAGCGGATACAGTTCGCTGTGGCCGTCCACGTAGGCGAGCGCGGCGAAGTTGTTGATGCCGAGGTCAACACCCACAGTCTTCTCACCGGGTGATTCAGCCACTTCGATTTCGACTTTGCACACGAAGTGTAGTTCCCACTCATCACCTGTCCAGACCGCCCGTACTTGTTGGACGCTTTCCACGGTGGAGAAGTCAACGTCGGGCCGGGTCTGGTATTCGCAGAGGATGAAGTCCGACCAATACTCTTTCAAGTTCGAGCCTTTGGAGAGTCGGACTCGGTTGTACTGGGTGTCGAGTTTGAAGCCTTTCTGCTTGAACGTGACCGTGCTTCGTGGGTGGTTGTCGCCGTGTTTGCGGTATCCGGGCGGGTTCGCTCTCGGATCTCCGTTACGACGTTTGCCGTACCAGCCGTTGAACGCCTCAGCGAGTTCTTGAAGGACTCGCTGACTTGACTGAGAATGCAGGTCATCGTAGCGTTCGTGCGACTTGAGGTACGCGGTGAGTTCATCGTGTTCTGGGATGTAGTCGATTTCATCCCAGACGCGGCTGATTGTCCACTGTCCGACGTTCCAGAGTTTGGACGCGGCGAACCCGAGCGAATCGAGGTCGTCGGACACCCGGACTGGTTCCTGATGGAAGCAGTGTAGGTTCGGATGACGACCTCCTTCGCCATACGTAACATATGTAAACAAATATATTTAAAGATATGGATTACGTAGCGTGGAATATCCTGCCGTGCCATCGAACGGTGGTTTGCAGAAGGGAGTGTCGGATTCAACCCTGCCCTGAAGGGCGGGGCTTTCTCCTTGATTTTCCGTGACGAGGAGGGCACCATCGCGGTATCGGCGGGTTCTCGGGTTCGAACGTGACCGCACTCAGGACAGTTCCGGGCGGGAGGAAACCGAGATATCGAGCACGTTGTGCGGGTTCGGAATCGTTACCGACAGGTGATCCAGCAGCGACGTCAGCGAAACCAGATCGCGGTCTCGATCCCATTCGAGCAGGCCCGCGTCGCGAAGCGCCGGCAGGTGTGCGTGTCGAAGGCTGAGATCGATCTCCCGACGTTGATCCGGCCGGACATCCGTTGCCGGTATCCCGTAGTCGGTCGCCGCGAGTTCGGTCGTCAGTTGGTAGACGGTCACCGGGCCGCTGTGCGTCGTCAGGTACCGGAGCGCGTTCCGTCGCGTCGAATCGGCCAGCAACGCGTGTATCGTGTCGAGGAATTCGGGCGTGTCTACCTGCTCGAGCCGGAGTCGTTCTACCATGCTCGATCAGTGGTTCGGGACCACGATAGCCTGCCGGCCGGGCTACTCATGACCTTTATCTCAGTAGTAATGGCGTCTCTGACTATCGCGTTACGAATTTCGCGAATCCGGGCGGAGGAAAACGGCCTGAAGCACTTTGTCCACCCCGCGACGCACCCGTTCCGAGAACGCCTGCACCGAGACTCCCAGTTCGTCGGCGAGTTCCTCGTACTCCACCTCGCGGGGGACTTTGAAATAGCCCCGCTCGACGGCCAGCGAGACCGCTTCGTACTGGGCCTCCGTGAGTCCGTAGTCGTCTCCGTTGGCGTCGATGTCGGCCAGCGACGAGACGCGATTGAGCCGGTACGCGATATCGTGCTCGCTACAGTACTGATTGAAGCGCGCGAGCCCCGCGTGTTCCTCGAAGCGGATCCGAAAGAGCCACTCCTCGTCGCTGTGAGCCTCGAGGATCGTCGCGTCCGTCTGCGCGATGCCGGTAATCAGCTGTTCGGCCGGATCCTCCCACTCGATCTTGTACAGCGCCCGGTCGTCGTACTCATCGAGGGCGGTGATCGATCTGACGTTCGGGCTCTCGCTCATGGCGATTTCGAACGATTGCAGATCCGATCCGTACCCCCAGATGTACGGCATGACCCGCTTGGCCGCGGGGACGACGCGTTCAATCTCGACGGAGAGGCCGGGGTACTCGGCGATAATCTGGCCGAGGAGGAACTCGTCGGCCTCGATCGATATTTCGGCGATGATAGCCATACGACCGGTACGCGCCCTACTGGCTTTGCTGATGGGGGCCGGTCGGCTCGATCTGCTCTCCGCCCGAAACTGCCACAACAGGTAACTCGGTCCGTCCGAACGGACTCGTATGGAGCGGATGCCGCTCGGAATCTCACGGCTCGACCGAACGATCGGCGGCGGTGCACCGACCGGGAGCGTCGTCCTCCTGGCCGGCGAATCCGGTGCCGGGGCGCGAGAGTTCTGTTACACGAGCGCCGCGATGAACGGGCTCGTCGACGCCGATCCCGAACTGTTCGACCTCTACTACGGCGACCTCGAGCCGGAGACGACGGTCCCCGAGGCCGTCCACTACGTCTCGTTTACGGACGAACGAAGCGCCATCGTCAGCGAGATGGAGTTCGTCATGGACGAGAAACTCGTCCGGGCGGGGACGGACGACATCTCGTTCGTCGAACTCGCCGAGGAGTACTTCCAGCTGACGCCGGTTCCGACCGCCTGGTACGCCGAGGGGATGGCCGACATCACCGAACTCGGCTCGCACAACGAACGAACCGACGTCCTCGAGGCGCTGGGCGAGTACCTGACCGAGCACGCGACGGGGAACCTCGTCGTGATCGACTCGCTGACCGACCTCGTCGCGGTGGCCGACGACCGGCTCGGGCTGTCGGACCTGACCGTCCTGCTGAAGGGGCTCAAACGAGCCTCACATCGCTGGGGTGGCGTGATTTTGTTGCTCATCAACTCGGATCTCCTCGAGCCCACGGAGCTCGGCCGAATCAAGGAAGCCACCGACGGCACGCTGCTATTCGAGTGGGAGAGCGGCGGCTCGGAGCGAGCGCGCACGCTCGTCGTCGAGCAGTTTCGCGGCGTGCTCTCCCGGCTCGAGGACGAGGACATCGTCAGGTTCGAGACCGAGATCCACGACGGCGGGTTCGATATCAGCAACGTCAGGAAAATTCGGTAGCGGTCGACCGACTCAGCAACTGAGTTCGGACCAACGCTTATCCGACCGATCGCCCTACTAGGAGCAGATGTCGAGCCAGGACCACGACGAGGGTGATTTCTCGTTTCCGTTGCCCGCCGACGTCGACGACTGGCTGACTACTGAGGCGGCTCGACGCGACGAGAGCCGAGACGAGGTCTGTCGCCGGCTGCTGACCGCAGCGCACACCGCCGCGACGGACGACGACCTGGCGGTTACTGACCCAGACGAGCTGTCGGCCGTCCGGCGCCGGCTCGAGACCCAGCGCGAGGAGTTCACGGACCTCCTCGAGGACGTCCGCTCCCGTGTGATTCAGGTTAAACGGGAGACCGACGGAAAGGCACCGATCGATCACGACCACCCCACCGCCGCGACTGCTGACGATCTCGCGGCGGTTCGCGACGATCTCGCCGCGCTCGAGGAAACCGTCGATCGCGGGTTCGATAACTACGAGACGATTCTCGAGGGGCTCCTCGAAGACACCGACGAACTTGAGGATAGATCGACGCTGCTCGCGCGGGCGGTGATCGAACTTCGAGAGCAGCGGGATGCGATCGCGGACGAACGGCGGCAGCGAGCGGCAACCGAGCGACTCCAGCGGGTGGCGAACCAACTAGGCGTTCGAACGGCGACCTGTGCCGACTGTGGCTCGAGCGTCGACCTCGCGCTGTTGACCGCCCCCGCGTGTCCTCACTGCAAAAGTCGGTTTTCGGACGTCGTGAAACGCTCGTCGATCTTCGGCTCCCACCGGCTCGAGACCGATGAGCCGCCGGCGCTCGAAGGCCACATCGAGGATCCGGCAGGCTCGACGACCGACGCGGTCTTCGAGGCGATCGAGTCGGAGGCGGAATCCGAAATGAGGAACCGTGACAACGGAGACGGGACCGATATGACCGAGACCGACTCCGGAGCGACTGATCCATGACCGACGACGCGAGACGTGACGAGGGTGACGGCGACGACGCGACCGGAACGGAATTCATCCACGACGAGACTGAGAGTCCGATGATCGACGCCGATGACGACGGGTCTCAAACGGTCGATGGCGGCAAAGAGGGTGACCAGTCGGACGACGACGGCGAGGACGCGAACGGCCGATCGGATCCGCTCGAGGATCTCGCCGCGACGGTCTCCGACGACGACCGCGAGCACTCGAGTACGCCCGATTTCGACGACCTGTTCGATCGACACGACGCCGCCGATATCGACGGCGACCGGCTCTGGGAGCGACTCGAGGCCGATCGTACGGAGGAGTCAAGCGGTGCGGGCGAATCGGCTGCTGGAGACGGATCGAGCGGGAAAGACGGGTCGGTCGGGGAAGACGGGTCGAGCGGGACAAATGACACGACCGAGACAGCCGACTCGAGCGGGACGGGCGAGTCGTCCGACTCGGCCGAGCCGGGTGGTGCGCTCCGGCTGGCTGAGCGGGAAATACGGGAGGTCGAGAAGCGCTCGTACTGCCAGGGCTGCGAGCACTTCACCGAGCCACCCGATGTCGACTGTACTCGCGACGGAACCGATATCCTCGCCGTCACGACGATGCAGACGTTCCGGGTTGCGGACTGTCCGTTCGTCCTCGAGGACGAAGCGCTCGAAAACCGGCGCTGACGACGCGGCTCGAGTGAAGTGGTGTCTTTTTGCGTGCCCAGTTCGTAGCCATCCATCATGCAGTTTTGCGACGACTGCGGTTCGATGATGAAAGCCCGCGGCGACCGCATGGTCTGTACGAACGACGACTGCGGGGCCTCGAGCGAACGTGACCGCGAGCAGGAAGACGCGTTTGTCACGACGGAGTCACAGACCGACGGCGAGGTGATCGAATCCAGCGAGGAGGCCAACTTCGAGGGGAAACCGAAGGCGACGGACATCATCTGCGACGAGTGCGGTGCCGAGGAGGCGTGGTACACGCTCAAGCAGACCGCCTCGGCCGATGAGCCGCCGACGCGCTTTTTCAAGTGTACCGAGTGTGGGTACCGCTGGCGGGAGTACAACTGATTCCGTGACTCGAGACTAATTCTGTGATTCGAGTCGAGACGCGTGCGTATACTGCTGGTTTCGACTTCGAGACGGTCTCTCGAGTATTCGAGACTCTGGAAACGATAACGTACAGATCCAAGTAACAATCCATTTATAAGAACGGATTAGCCGTCCAATGTCCCTTCATAACTAATTCGGGGTCGAGACAGATGGCGGGCATGGACCGACGACAGGTTCTGAAAGCGGCCGGTGTAACGTCGACGATTCCGTTCGCGTCCGGACTCGGCGCAGCGAGCGGGGGCGACAACCGAGGCGGTGGTCGGGAACAGCGAGCGTGTCCGCAGTCGAACTGCATCCATCCGGTGCTCGGCTATTCGGGCCTCGAGGGCGACGGGCAACTGCCAGAACCGCTGCAGCCCGACCACGAGGTGGATCTGGAAACGCGCCCGCAGGAGGGGCGACCGGTGCCGGAGTTCTACTTCGAGCCGACGGGACGCTTCGTCGAGGCCGGAGACGTCGTGCGATTCAATCTCGCGACGCCGGATCACACCGTCACCGCGTACCATCCACGGCTCGGTCGCCAGCGTCGCGTTCCGGAGGGCATCCCGCCGTTTTCCTCGCCGGTACTTGGAACGGACGCGTTCTGGCTGTACCGCTTCGACGAACCGGGCGTCTACGACGTGCTCTGTGCGCCCCACGAGATCTTCGGCATGGTGATGCGGATCGTCGTCGGGGAACCGACGGCGGAGTTCGGCCCGGAGGGGACCGTCGAGACCGAAGGCGGTGAGATAGAGCTTCGCCCCCCGGCGCTTACCGCGGCACTGGTATACGACGATCCGATGCTGGAACCGGCGACGATCGCGGAGCAGGGGTCCATCAGCTGGGACGATCTCATGCCCGAGAGCAAACGGCTCCTGGTGGAGTTCCCCGAACCGCCGGCGGAATAGTCGGTCGAGACGCGGTTTTACCAGAATTGAGGCGAGAATGCCCCTTCCTCAAGGAGCGAGTATTGCGAGCGAGTAGGGAGGGGATGAATCGCCGCACGACAGTACAAGCCATTAAGTGAACATATCTCTAATCAGGGGATAGCGATGGAGTACAGTCACCGCTATCCCGCATACCCGACACAAAAGGTAGCGGCTGGACTGGACTCTCACATCGACATTCATCGCCAAGCGTACAACTACACTCTCTACGAATACGAGAACGTGGACGTTGATGACATCGGTTCCGCGTACAAACACCACTACCGACTCACCGACTGGAAAGACGAATTCCCCGTCTTCGCGGAGGTTAACTCCAAAGCACTGCAACGAACCGTCACTCGGTTCTACCAGAACCTCAACGGGCTCTCCGAGCAGAAACAAAACGGGCGCAAGGTCGGGAAGCTCAAGTGGAAGTCACCACAGGAGTTCCAGAGTATGACGTACTCGCAGTCTGGCTTCGAACTCAAAAACACGAGTGGCCGACGCGCGACGCTCTGGCTCTCTAAAATCGGCGACATCCCGATCCGCTACCACCGCGAAATCCCCGACGAAGCCGACATCAAAGAAGTCACGGTCAAGAAAGAGTCAACTAGCGACTGGTTCGTCTCCTTCGGCCTCGAAACCGACGAGGCCGACCTTCCCGAGAAACCCCCGGTTGATTCGCTCGATGCGAGCAACAGCGTCGGCGTTGACCTCGGCATCCAGAACTACATTCACACTAGCGACGGCAAGATCGTGGACTGGATCGACCTCGAAGACGAGTACGACCGCCTCCGCCACGAGCAACGGAAGTTGTCGCGGAAGGAGAAGGGGTCGAACAACTACGAGAAGCAACGCCGAGAAGTGGCGACGGTCAAGCGGCACATCCGTCGAAAGGTGCTGGACTACCAGCACAAAATCACGACGTGGCTCGTCCGCGAGTACGATGCTGTGTTCGTCGAGGACTTGGACGTGAAGGGGATGTTGGAGCAGTCACAGAACGCTCGGAACAAGCAGGATGCGGCGTGGCGTCAGTTCATCACGCTCCTCGAATACAAGGCAGACTTGTACGGCTGTCACGTCGTTCAGGTGGAAGCACCAGGTACGACGAAGGAGTGCGCGAAGTGTAATGTGGAGACGGCGAAACCCATCTGGATTCGAGAACACTCTTGTCCGTCGTGTGGGCTCGAGTGTGATCGGGACGCGAACGCGGCGATGAACGTCCTCAAGCGCGGCTTTTCTGAACTAGGGCTGGGATGGCCCAAAGACACGCCTGTGGAGACTGCGCTCCCTACGGACACCCATTCGGTGTCTGCAAAGCGCGTCATCGAAACAGGAAGCCCCACCCTCAACGAAGCCGCACCAGCGGCTGAGTAGGGTGGGGTAGTTCACGGCTGGATCGTCGGTGGTTCGTACCGAGGCCAACTGTGACCGGCCCGATTTGAATGTGATGAGTTGCCAATGAACAAGGAATAAGCGAGAGTGGCCCGTACTGTCCGTATGGACGCGAGAGAACAGCCGGCGTTCGCCTCCGATGCCAGCAGGCGCATTTACGAGTACGTCGAACGGCACGGGACCGCCGAACGACGCAAACTACCGGACATTGTCTCCCTCCCGTCCGAAGAGTTTCGAACGTGTCTCGAGCAACTGAAATCGGACGGCTACCTTGAAGAGGAGAACGGAACTCTCCGGATCGCACTCGAGTTCGGTGCCATCGAAAAGCACGAATTGGACGAGTTTACCGTCACCGTTCGCCCCGGTCGTCAGCGGGACTTCGATGGTCTCATCGAGACGATCCGAGACGTTACGGCCGAAGAGACCTACGTCGTCGCCGAGACGATCGCCGAGCAACTCCTGTACGAAACCGCCGTCACCAGACACAACGCGGTGCAGTCCCGGCGGTTCTTCGTCGCGACTGTCGACGGGGATGTCATCGGGTGGACCCACCTCGATCTTCAGCAGGTCGATCCGGTTCGTGAAGTCGCCCGACAGACAGTTGGCGTTCGCGACACCTATCGGGGGCACGGGATCGGCAGCACGCTCCTCCAGCGAGGGGTCGAATGGGCCGAAGCGAACGGGTATCGGAAACTCTACAACAGCATCCCCGTCATCAACGAGACCGCACTCGAGTTCCTCACGGCTCACGGCTGGAATACGGAGGCGATCCGGAAGGACCACTACACGATCGATGGCGAGTACGTCGACGAAGTGATGATGGCCTACGAACTGTAACGTTGCTACCGTGACCGAGTACGGCCTGTCCCCCGGCCCTCGAATCGGGACGCAACGTTCACATCGGTCCGGACGAATCCACCGGTAGACGAATGTCTGATGGGCCGCGGCTCCCGGGCGTCGACGGCGAGGACGACGAGGATCGTATCGTCTGCCACGTCGACGCCGACTGCTTCTACGCCTCCTGCGAGCGACTGCGCGAGCCCGACCTCCGTGGCGAACCCCTCGTCGTCGGAATGGGCTACGAGGAGGGAGACACCATCGGTGCGGTCGCCACCGCGAGCTACGAGGCCCGCGAGTTCGGCGTCGAGAGCGCCCAGGCCATCTCGACAGCTCTCGAGCGCCTCCCCAGACGCACGGCGTACGAGGCCGGCGAAACGGACGACGACGTCGAGCGGGAGGAGACCGGCTACTACCGGTCCGTCGACATGGACTACTACGAGTCGGTCGCAAGTGAGGTCCGGGAGATCCTCCACGAGTGCGCCGACACGGTCCGCGAGGTCAGTATCGACGAGGCGTACCTCGACGTGACCGAACGCACCGCCTGGGAGGTTGCGGACGGCTTCGCCCGCCACATTAGGGACCGCATCCGCCGGGAGGTCGGCGTCACCGTCAGCGTCGGCGTCGCTCCGACGATGAGCACAGCCAAGATCGCCAGCGATTTCGACAAACCCGACGGGCTCACAGTCGTCGAACCCGGCGAAATCCGGGAGTTTCTCGCGCCGCTCGAGGTCGACCTGCTCCATGGCGTCGGCCCCGTGACCGCCCGCGAGCTTCGGGAGATGGGCCTCGAGACGGCGGGTGACGTCGCCGCGACCGATCCCGAGCCGCTGGTCGAACGATTCGGCGAGCGCGGTCGGGAACTGTACGACCGTGCCCGCGGGGAGGACGATCGCCGAGTCGAGCCGAAAGGCGACCCCAAGAGCTTCTCTCGGGAATCCGCGTTCGCCGAGCCCGTCGAAGCGCCCGATCCGAAGTACGAACTGATCGACACCCTCGCGGCTGCCGTCGCGGATCGCGCACAGCGGGAAGGGGCGCTGTACCGGACCATCGGCGTCAAAGCCGTTACGCCGCCATATGACGTCAACACGCGCGAACGATCCCTCTCCGGGCCGGTCGACGACCCGGAGCTCGTCGACCGCATTGCTCGAGACCTGTTCACCGAGTTCGAGTCCGATCCCGTGCGCAAACTCGGCGTCCGGGTGGCCAACCTCGAGTTCGTCGCCGCCGATCAGGCCAGCCTCGAGAGCTGGGAGCGGAGCGGGGATGGGTTCGAGACCGACGCGGGCGATGGGTTATCCGATGAGGAACCGGAATCGGACCCGGAACCAGCCGGCGACGACCCGTCAGCCGGGCAGTCGTCGCTCGCGGATTTCTCGTAAGCCGGCGCTCGTGGCAACGGCCGAAATACCCACGGTACTCGAGTGAGGATGATTCGGACGGAAACCGGAAAGAACACTGAAATTATAACCCCTCCCCCACAATCCCACTCACAGACGATACCATCTCCACGCTCACATGACAGATGATTTTTACGACCTTCTCGAGATCTCCTCCGATGCCTCCCAGAACGAGATCAAGGACGCGTACCGCGAACAGGTCCGGGTCTATCACCCCGACCTGAATGACGACGACCGCGCGCAGGCCCAGTTCACCGCGGTCAAGACGGCCTACGATATTCTCGGCGATCCGGTCGAGCGCCAGGCCTACGATCGGCTCGGTCACAGGGACTACGTCGCGAAACGGACTAGCGGCCTCCCCTCGCCCGACGTCTGGCAGAGCGACGAGGACGAGGAGATGGCAGACGGGACGGAGCTGAGCTACTCGGAATCGGAGACGGAATCCGCCTCCGCGTCGACCGCGTCGTCGGCGACGGCCGGCTCCGAGACGGCCGGGTCGAGCGGAACGAGCTCGAGTCGGTCGTCGACAACAGCGGGTGCTACCGGGGCGACATCGGCGGCCGGCGCGGCCTCGGCCGGGACCGCCGGAAGCACCTCGAGCGCGACCGGGGCCGGCAGTGCGACGGGAACCGGGGCCGGAACAGGGACGGGAACTCCCGGTGGGGGCACCTCGGGGACGACGGGTCGAGCCGGTGGAACGGCTCACGGAACCGGCCAGTCGAGCGGAACTGGAACTGCGTCCGGCTCTCGATCGGAACCGACGACTCCCAATCCGCTCGTTCGCTGGTGGCGGCGACAGAACTTCTCGCTGCCGTTGATCTGGCTGTCCGTGATCGTCTACACCGTCGGTCTCGGACACTTCGCGCTCGAGAACGCCGATCCACTCGAGTCACTCTGGGCCGATGTCCGTGCGACGGGCGCGGATCCATCGGGGATCTGGTCGCTGCTTTCGGAGGGGCGTCACGGAATCGAGACGGTGACGACGTTCGTCGGGGGCGTCGATTTCGTGACACCGCCGCTCGAGCAGACGCTGTGGTACGGCGCACTGGCCGGTGTCGTCGCGCTCTCGCTGAGTGCCCTGCTCGTGACCCGCGCCGTCCGCCGGGAGGAGACATGGGGGGCAGTGACGATCAACGAGACGATCGTCGTCGCCCTCGCGGTGGCGGCCACGACGACGCTGATCGGCGGTCCCCTGCTCGCGGGGGCGGTGCTCATGCCGCTCCTGTTCGCCGTGATCATCCGCCACACGAAGCGCTTGCCCGGCTGGGCACCGTCGTATCTGTACGTGGTTCCCGTGCTCGCGCCGGCCGCCGGCTTCGGCGCTGCGGCGGTCGGTGGCGCCACGCTTCCCGTCGATCTCGCCGCGTTCGTGATCCTGCCGCTGCTCGGCGGACTGGCGCTGCCCCTGCGGACGACCGTCCGGAAACACTTCGGCCGTTGAGTTCCGGTCCCGAACGAATTCCTTCGAACAAATCCCCTCGAGTGACTGCTGTCGAGCCGGTACCCTCTGCCATCCCCCGTACCGAACGGTTAAAATGCGCCAGTAGCCAATGTGTCGCATGGCCAAATACTCGACCGGTTCGTCCGGCGGCGGTGGCGGGACGAACTGCGAACTCTGCGGTGCCGAGAGCAACTCGCTCAGGCTCGCGACGGTCGCCGGAGCCGAACTCGAGGTCTGTCCGGACTGTGCGCCACACGACGATTCGCAGACTCACGGCCGGGATCGGAACCGGGGCGGCGGCAACTCGAGCGGGAGCGGCTCGAGCGGCGGGAGCTCGAGCGACGGACCCAGCCGCACGCAGAAGGCAGCCCAGAACGTCGCGAAGGCGAACCCGGTCTGGGACGGCGACTCCGAACACTGGGAGAGCGAGGGAACCAACTACGACGACGATCAGCTCCCGTATCTCGTCTCGGACTACGGCGAGACGCTCGTCGAGGCCCGACGGGACGCCGGTCTCCAGCGCGAGGAACTCGCCGACGAACTCGGCGCACCGGAGAAAGACCTCCTCGCCGTCGAACAGGGACGCGCGACGCAGGCCGGCGTCGGCGGCGGCCTGATCGAGGCCCTCGAGGAGCGACTGGACGTGACGCTCGCCGAGTAATCGATCACGTATCCGAATTCGCTGACGCGCTCGGCGAGCAGACTTTTAGTGGCGGACGACAGATTCCAACCGATGACCGGGCAACGGGCGGCGGCGGAGCCGTACGCCACGCGGTTCGAGACCGAAGTGACGTCGATCGACGGGCGGCGGGTCTGGCTCGAGCGGAGTCACTTCTACGGGGCGAGCGGCGGCCAGCCGTCCGATCGTGGGACTATCGGCGATATCGCCGTGACCGACGTCGAACTGGTTGACGGCGAGCAGGTTCACATGCTGGCCGAGGAGCCATCGTTTCGGCCGGGCCACCGCGTGCTGTGTTCGGTCAACTGGTCGTTCCGAATGTACTGCATGCGAGCTCACACCGCCAGCCACATCCTCGCGGGGGCCGCGCGGCGGCTGCTCGAGGACGGCTCGTATGCCGGCCTGGATATCGGTCCGGAGACGGTCCGGGTCGACCTCGAAACGAACGCGACCGTCGACGACGAGACGCTGATCGAACTGGACGAAACGGTCAACCGCGTCATCTGGGAGTCGCGGCCGGTATCGTGGGACGACGCCCCGGTCTCGGAGGCGCGCGAGCGCGATATGCTCGCGTTCGACGCCGAGGCCGACGCGGGTGCCGTCGAGAAGGGCCGGGTCCGAGTGGTCACGGTCGAGGACGAAACCGACAACCGAAGCGGGAATCGGCTCTCCGGGATGACCGGCTCGACGGATCCGTGGGACGTGACGGCCTGCGGCGGCACTCACGTCCGGAACACCCGCGAGGTCGGCCCCGTCACCGTGTTGGGCCACTCGAGTCCGTCGGCGGGAGTCTGCCGGATCGAGTTCGCCGTCGGTCCGCAGGCGATCAACCGCCGAACGGCCGAGAAACGGGCCGCCTTCGCTGCGACCGCGGCGCTAGACGTCGACCTCGAGGACGTGAGCGACGAACTCGAGCGGGCGTGAGGTGACGGCGGTCAGCGATTCTCGCTCGAGTGGACGAGATTCCCCTCGCAAGCAGTGGGTTCATTTTCGTCGATACCCAATCACGGACCACGCGCGTCCCGGACCTTGCTTACGGAAGGTAGAAACTATTACTACCTTAGGAGTGAAAATCTATCTTATGGGAGTCGATTACTCACAGCTGCACGATCCGAACGCCGAGTACACGATGCGGGATCTCTCGAGCGAGACGATGGGAGTCACCCGTGAACGCGGCGGCGGCCGTGACATCGAGATCACCGACATCCAGACGACGATGGTCGACGGGAATTTCCCGTGGACCCTCGTCCGAATCTACACGGATGCGGGAATCGTCGGCACCGGTGAAGCCTACTGGGGAGCCGGCGCGCCGGAACTGATCGAGCGGATGACGCCCTTCCTGCAGGGCGAAAACCCGCTGGATATCGACCGGCTGACCGAGCACCTCGTCCAGAAGATGTCTGGTGAAGGCTCGATCGGCGGCGTCACGGTTACCGCGATCTCGGGGATCGAGGTCGCGCTGCACGATCTGGCCGGAAAGATCCTCGATGTCCCGGCCTATCAGCTGCTGGGCGGCAAGTACCGCGACGAGGTCCGCGTCTACTGCGACTGTCACACCGAGGAGGAAGCCGACCCGATCGCCTGCGCCGACGAGGCCGAGCGCGTCGTCGAGGAACTGGGGTACGACGCCCTGAAATTCGACCTCGACGTGCCCAGCGGTCACGAGAAAGACCGCGCGAACCGTCACCTCCGCGGCCCCGAGATCGAGCACAAGGCCTCGATCGTGGAAGCGATCACCGAGCGCGTCGGCTCTCGGGCCGACGTCGCCTTCGACTGCCACTGGAGCTTCTCGGGTGGCAGTGCGAAACGACTCACGAAGCGTCTCGAGGAGTACGATATCTGGTGGCTCGAGGACCCTGTCCCGCCGGAGAACCACGACGTCCAGCGGGAGATCACCCAGTCGACGACGACGCCGATCACGGTCGGCGAGAACGTCTACCGGAAACACGGCCAGCGCCGACTGCTCGAGGAACAGGCCGTCGACATTATCGCGCCGGACATGCCCAAGGTCGGCGGCATGCGTGAGACGCAGAAGATCGCCGATCTCGCGGACATGTACTACGTCCCGGTCGCGATGCACAACGTCGCCTCACCGGTCGCGACCGTCGCCAGCGCACACGTCGGCGCGGCCATCCCGAACTCGCTCGCAGTGGAGTACCACTCCTATGAACTCGGGTGGTGGTCGGACCTCGTCGAGGAGGACGTCATCGAGGACGGCTACATCGAGATCCCGGAGGAACCCGGCCTGGGCGTCACGCTGGACATGGACGCCGTCGAGGCGCACATGGTCGAGGGCGAGGAGTTGTTCGACGCGGCATAAGCCGCGTTGAGCCAGCAAATCCCCGATTTGCGTTGTTCGACGAAGCGTGAGCTTCGTCGGGCTCGCTGAGCTTCGCTCAGCGTTGTTCGACGCGGCGTAAGCCGCGTCAGGGCCAGCAACTCTCTGCCTTTGCACCGTTTGACGAAAGACGAGATCGTCCCATCGTCGACAGCGACGGTGACTGCAAACCCGCCACGTTACAATTGTGGTGTACTACTACACCACAAATTTATCCACCGGGCCGAAAGGAATCCCATGGATCAGCGACGACTGTGCGCAGACGGGGGCGAAGCCGGACCCGAGCCCGGTCGCACGTTTCGGAGCGGCGACGGATCGCACCACCCCGGTCCGCCGCGGTTCGTCACCGTCGATGAGGGAATCGTCGATCCGAACGGCGACGAAATGGAGAGCCGCGACGATCTCGCACCGTGGAACCCGGACGGCGACGGAACGTACGCGTGGCGGGTGCTCGAGGCTCTCGACGGTTCGACCGCGGCACCGACTGACGCTCCGGTCGCCGAGTTCGAACCGGACGTTCCGGGCGAGTACACGCTCGCGCTCGAGGCACCCGACGGAACGCACGGACTGACGGTCCGCGCGTTTCCCGCGGCCGACGCGGACGCGCCGCGACCGCGGGTCGAACTGGACGCGACGGTCGCGGACGGTTGGGTCCGCCTCTCGACGACCGCGAGCGTCGTCGGCGACGGGGACGGTCCTCGACGCGCCGACTGCACAGTCGATGATCGACGCGGGTGCGTCGTTCGTCGTCTCGCCCCACACCGACGCGGACGTGGTCCGAACCTGCAACCGACACGGTGTCCCCGTCGCACCCGGCGTGATGACGCCCACTGAGGCCGTGACGGCGATAGAAGCCGGCGCGGATCTCCTCAAGATGTTCCCCGCGTCGACGGTCGGCCCGGGCCACATCGGTGCGCTCGCGGGGCCACTCGGCGACGTCGACATCGTTCCGACGGGCGGTGTCTCGCGCGACAACGTCGCGGACTTCTTCGACGCCGGCGCCGTGGTCGTCGGTGTCGGCGGCGCGATCGTGGACGACGCAGCCATCGCCGACGGCGACATGGATCGGGTTCGAGCGACGGCGGCGTCGTTCGTCGACGCGGTCGAGGCGGCGCGCAGCGAGTAGTCGAACGGCGGCACTCCCGGCAGATTCTCTCTCCCTCTCTCGCGGACGGCCGCAGTACGACCGTCTGAGTGTGCTGGTTACCGTTTTATGTCACTTGTCGGAGTCGCTATGGGCGTGACTCCAGATCAGCGCACGCGCAGACGAGTGCTTCGAACGGTCGGGGCCACTGTAGCGATCGGCGTCCTCGGGGTCGGCTCGAGTGCTGCGCAGAACGGACAGGAAGGGGAGGACGGACAGGAGGGACAGAACGGGGACGGTGTCGACAGTCCGTATACGGCGACGTATCGCGACACTATCGGGTCCGTCGTGCTGGTCACCGTCTCCGGCCCTCGCGGCCGCGGCGGACTGGGATCGGGGTTCGTCATCGACGATCAGCACGTCGTAACCAACAACCACGTCGTCCAGAGCGCGGCCGAGGGCGGCGTCGAACTGCAGTTCAGCAACGAGGAGTGGCGGACCGCGTCGATCGTCGGCACCGACCCCTACAGCGATCTCGCCGTCCTTCGCGTTGAGGAGCTGCCGGACGTTGCGTCCGGACTGTCGATCGTCGATCGGGAGCCCGTAATCGGTCAGGAGGTTCTCGTCCTCGGCAATCCGCTCGGACTCGATGCCTCGATCTCACAGGGGATCGTCAGCGGCGTCGATCGGGTGCTGCCCAGCCCGGCCGGCTTCTCGATTCCGGCCGCGATCCAGACCGATGCATCGGTCAACCCCGGCAACAGCGGCGGCCCGCTGGTGAGCCTCGAGGGAGAGGTGTTCGGCATCGTCTTCGCTGGAGCCGACCAGACGATCGGGTTCGCGATTTCCCCGCGCCTCGCGAATCGGGTCATCCCTGCGCTCATCGAGGACGGCACGTACGAACACCCGTTCATGGGCGTCGCCGTCCAACCCGTCGGACCCGACATCGCGGACACGATCGGACTGGAGGAGGCCACCGGCGTCCTCGTCACGGAAGTCGTCCCGAATGCGCCCGTCGACGGCGTTCTCCAGCCGGCGGTTCCCACTCAGCCCGGTAGCGGCGACGTGATCGTCGCCATCGACGGCGAGGAAATCCAGAACCAGTCGCAGCTACTCTCGTATCTCGCGCTCGAGACGTCGCCCGGCGACACGATCGAGCTCACGGTCGTCCGGGACGGCGAACGGGGATCGGTCGAAGTGATGCTCGAGACGCGGCCGGAACCCCGGCTACCACGGACACCGATTCCGGGGACACCGGGCGAACGACCGCCGACAGGCCCGTGACAGATACCGGGTGCAGACGGTTGGTTTCAGGACGGTTCGGTCGGCTTCGTCGAATATGCGGAAACCCAGTTCACTCGCCGTTCTGACGGCCGCCGCCGTTAGCGTTCGTCGGTCGCTTCTGCTTGCCCCTCGAGGTCCTCGAGATTGGCCGCCTTCTCGCGGGGCGCGTTCTGGGTCCCCAGGTCGGTCGCTGCTGACTCCGATCGAGCGTCATTTTGAGCCCGAGATAGCCGCGATTCGTCTGCGGACACGAAAGACAGATAAAAGACCCCGCGCTGTGAACAGACATACATGGACGTTCCGTACGACCTCACCTCGTACGTTCGGGTGTTGAAAATGGCGACGACACCCACTACTGAGGAGTTCCTCCAGGTGTCGAAAATTGCCGGTGCAGGAGTCTTGCTGATCGGTCTCGTTGGATTCCTCATCGGTACGATCATGGTATTCCTGACCAGCGGTGGTGGCCTCTAATGGGCATCTTCGCTGTCAAAACGACGGCGAGCCAGGAGCGAACCGTCGCGGATATGATTATCAACCGCGAGGAGCCGGATATTCACGCCGCGCTCGCTCCTGACTCGCTGACCTCCTACGTGATGGTCGAGGCCGAAGGCGACGCGGTCCTCAACCGTGTCCTCGAGGACATTCCACACGCACGGAGCATCGTTCCGGGCGAGTCAGACATCTCTGAGGTCGAACACTTCCTCTCGCCGAAGCCGGACGTCGAGGGGATCGCCGAGGGCGACATCGTCGAACTCATCGCCGGTCCGTTCAAGGGCGAGAAGGCCCAGGTCCAGCGAATCGACGAGGGGAAGGATCAGGTGACGGTCGAACTCTACGAGGCGACGGTTCCAATTCCGGTGACAGTGCGTGGCGACCAGATTCGCGTGCTGGATTCCGACGAGCGGTAGCGAGTCGGTTCGCTCGGCGCGAGCGGAGCGAGGCGCGAGCGCTGCGAGGGCCTCGGAAAGCGAACGGGGAGGAACGACCCGTGAGCAGTGAGCGCCGAGGAAGTTTTATACTAAATTTTGCGAGGAGTGGGAGCCGATGCGAAGCGAGGCTCCCCGACGATGTAAAATTTAGGAGTGCGACGGTTCCAATTCCGGTGACAGTGCGTGGCGACCAGATTCGCGTGCTGGATTCCGACGAGCGCTAACGCGCTTCTCAGCTACTGCTACGATCACCTACTCGCGTACGGACCGTATCGCCCGGCTCGAGACGGTCCGGTCGATCGTGGCTGGTGATTCTCCAGGCGTATCACGCCGGCCAGCGATGTATATATCGACGTGGTCCCTCACTGTCGATCGCTATCGCCATGAGAAGAGTACTGTTGGTTCGACGCTGAGAACGGGGTCCGATGCTGGTCGGCATCGATACTCGCTGATGCCGACATCACTACTGAGGGTGCAGAGGATACTGCCGCCGTTCGTTATCGTTTCAGTTTCGTGGCAATCGTTTGCATGTCCGCGACGGACTCGATCTCCTCGAGCAACTCCTCGCGCTCCCGAACTGCTTCGGAACTGGCACCGTAGGCGCGGACGTATTCGGCCCGGCTGTGTTCGGTGAAGGCGTGACGAATCGCGAGATAGCCGTCCGGAATGATGGTCCCACAGACTTTGCACTCGCGGCGCTGGTGATCCGTCGCCTGATGGACGACGGCAGACTCGACGTCTTCGAACACCGACCCGCAGCCGTCGATCCCGCATTTCCAGGCCATTCGATACGATCACTCGGACGGCCGCCCTAATCATCCTTTCGCAGCGGATGTCATCGGCCAGAAACATGTGCCCGACAGACCTTCGGCCGTCGAGTCCCTCCGCTCGAGGTATGCCGGCGACTAATAGGTCGGAGCTGGCGGCGTTCGATGCCGATCGCGTCCGTCAGGCCGTCCAGGAGACGGTCTCTGGACCGTTGTACGCGTTCTGTGAGTACGACACGGAGTCGTTTCGGCCGCTCTACCTCAGCGACGAGACGGTCTCGATGTACGAGAGTCGAGACGCGATGCTCGAGCACTTCGAGACGATCCACACGAACGTTCACATGGACTTCATGCAGAGTAAGCTCTTCCGAAACACGTTGTTTCCGGACGCCGAACGCGTGGAGTACATCACGACGTCGATGGACTTCCTGAAGATCCTCCGCGTCTACGTCGGCGACGACGGTCTCTTCATCTCGGTCGATCCGGCGGAACCGGTCGTCCCGATCGTCGACGCGATCAAGGCCACCGTCGAGTGGCCGGAAAATCAGAATTCATAACTCGGCGCTGACGAAAGTGAGCGACGTGACCGACGGATGACGTTCCGAGTCGACTGCCACGTGAAGGTGCTCAACGACCGCGTGGTCGAGCGGGCGAAGCGAGCCGGCCTCGACGCGCTTGTCTACGCACCTCACTTCACCCGCCTCCCGGAGATCCGCGAGCGCGCGGCGAACTACGCCGACGACGAGTTACTGGTGATCCCCGCCCGCGAGGTGTTCACCGGGTCGTGGCGACAGCGCAGACACGTCCTCGCCATCGGTCTCGAGGATCCCGTTCCGGATTACATCCCGCTCGAGACGGCGATGGCCGAGTTCGATCGACAGGGCGCGGCGGTGCTCGTCCCGCATCCGACCTTTGCGAACGTCAGCTTCGAAGAAGCCGATCTAAAAGCGCACGCGGAGACGATCGACGCGATCGAGATATTCAACCCGAAGCACTTTCGATTGCACAATCGCCGCGCACGCACCCTCGCCGAGTCGCTCTCGCTCCCGCCGTTTACCTCCTCGTACGCCCATCTCCCGCGAACGGTCGGCGTCGGCCACACCGCCTTCGAGGCGGCTATCGAACGCAAGGAGGAGCTCGTGACCGCGCTCAGGGACGGGATCGCACGCCGGGTCGTTTACAACAATGGCCTCGATCGGGTGACGACGACGGCGTCGGAACTCGCCCACCTCGTCTACGAGAACACCTGGAAGAAGGTCGATCGACTCTTCCTGTCGGGAACCGAGCCGACCCATCCCACCCACATCGCGTACGACGGTCGATTCGACGACGTGTCCGTCTATTAGGCACGCTCCGGCTGCGTGTTATCCCACCTACCGAGCGATAGCTACACGTGCCAACACATACCACTACGAGTACCGATGCGCTCGAACTGTCCGTCCCCGAACCCGTTCGATCGAAGAGTAGCCGCCGCGGTCTCCGGAGTTGATCGCCGATGAGGGACTTTTCGAACCACGCGTCCGATCGACCCGCGGGCCACGACGTCGAAATCACCGGGATCGAAGCAGCGGTCGTCGAGGGGAACTTCGAATGGAATCTCGTGACGGTCCACACGGATGCGGGCGTGACGGGAATCGGGGAAGCCTACCGTGGCGGTGGCGTTCCCGAACTGGTCGAGTACGCGAATCGATTTCTCGTCGGCGAGAATCCGCTCGATGTCGAGCGGCTGTTCCGGCGCCTCGTTCAGGAGATGTCGGGCCACGGCGGTACGACGGGGAAGGTTGTCACCGCCGCCTCCGGGATCGAAATCGCGCTGTGGGACGCTGCCGGCAAAATTCTGGATCTGCCGGTCTACCAACTGCTCGGATCGCGCTACCGCGACCGGGTCCGGATCTATTGCGACTGTCACGCCGGCGAGGCGTACGCAGTCGACGACGGCGGAGCCACGGAGTACGCCGACGCGGACGCGTATACGCCCGAGGCGTACGCCGCCGAGGCTGAGCGCGTCGTTGACATGGGATTTGACGCGATCAAGTTCGACCTCGACACGCCGCAGGATACCGATCCGGATCCGTACAACGGTCGCCTGACCAACGCCGCCGTGAACCACAAGGTCGCGGTCGTCGACGCCGTCCGGGATGCCGTCGGCGACGAGATCGATCTCGCCTTCGACTGCCACTGGGACTACACGGTCGAGAGCGCAAGCCGCCTAGCGCGCAAACTCGAGCCCTACGATCTCATGTGGCTCGAGGACGTCGTTCCCCCAGAGGAGACGGCGGCACAGAAGGAGGTCGCCCGGCGGACGGCGACGCCGCTCGCAACCGGCGAGAATCGGTTCCGGATCCACGAACTGAGCGATCTGATCGACGACTACGCGGTCGACGTGATCACGCCCGATCCGACGACCTGCGGCGGGCTCGCCGAGTCCAAGCGGATCGCCGAACGCGCCGAGGAACGCTATATCCCGTTCTCACCGCACAACGTCTGTAGTCCCGTCGGGACGATGGCCTGCGTCCACCTCTGTGCGGCCGTCCCTAATGCCGACGTACTGGAATATCACGCGCTCGCGGTCGACTGGTGGGACGACCTGCTCGTGCGCGACGAGCCGCTCATCGCGGACGGTTTCATCGACGTGCCGACCGCGCCGGGCCTGGGCATCGAACTGGACGAAGCGGTCGTCGAGGAGCACTTACTGCCCGGGACCGACGGTTTCGACTGAGAGACACGCAGCCTCGGCTTCTGTCAGTCGTTGGTGATACGATTTCTTCGTTCGAAGTGTGGTGTGAAACTCGTGTTCAGTACAGGAGGCGCACACATCGATTCGCCTGCTGAGTTAATCGCCATATTTTCATGAGCGACGCGTGAGATATAGAACTCGTCGAACACCGATATCGGCCTCTATCGCGCCGTACTACTCGTCGTCTCCAAAAATTCCCTCAAGTGTTTTGACAGCAGCATCCAGATCCTCAATGTCCCCACGGTCGGATCGGTAGGCCGGGCGCCACCATGCAGACGGGTGGATAATCAGCGCGGTATCTGTAAGCGTGTAGCTCGCAAACTCAGACCACGGCCGGAGACGCTGCTGGGGCGGATATTCGACAACGAGCCCCACATCGGTCACGCGAAAGGTTCGTGGATTTGTGGCCCCTGCGAAGGGTGTCCACAGGAAGAAGAGGAGATAGAGATTCCCCGCCCAGGACCAGTCGCTCCATACGAGCTGAACGATGACGCCGGCAACGCCGACGACACCTGCAACGACCATTCCGCCCAGGGAGAGACGGCGCCAGCGCCGCGGCCAGCGCGCCTCCCATTCGACGAATTCCTCAGCACCGATCAGAACGGCTGCCGCGTACCGAGTCCGACTCATTACAGTCAAGAAGAAGCCGAGAAACATCCCACCGATCGTGCTGACGATCGCGAGGCCAACCGTAATGCCCGGTGGCTCAGGACCTATGGAAACGACACTGAGGACGCCAATGAACCAACGAACGGGAGGACAGCGAGCAGCCATGCTGCGGTGCGTCCACCCAGGTTGACCGCGAGTCCGGACGTCCGGGAGACGATCCAGCCGGTCACAGTGGCGAAGCCTGTAATTGCGGCGAGAAACCCGAGGTAGAGGATACCGCCGTTCGACGTCACACGTGAGAGGACGAGAACAGCTATCGGAGCGAGAAGAACGGCGACGTATAGGCCAGCGACGATTGCATACGAAGCATCCGGGGACTCTGCGTTCGGCTGGCCCAGTCCAGTCCCCGTTCGAGTTGCCATGCCGGGAATTGTATACAGAGTTACAAAAATATGTCGCCCATCTAGTGGGATTTCGGTCATCAACTGATAGATTCGCCCGCGTAGTTACCGAACTGCTTCACTCAGTTTCGACCCGTGCTGAGCACAGAACGTGTACTACGCTTCTTCGGCTGATTTGCGGACTCGAGACAGGGTCTCCGCGACCCGGTCCCAGTGACTTCCGCGCCAGAAGTGCTGACCACAATCCCGACAGATCCACACCTCGCAGTCGTCCGGATCGGGCGCATACTCTGGCGTCGACGCCGTCGAACCGACGGGCTCGAGCGGGCCGTTACACCGCCCGCAGAACCGGGGCTCGTCCGCGAGCGTCAGGTCGATCCCGGCCGCCTCGAGTTCGGCGAGCTGGGCCTCAACATCGCGGGACTCGAGGAGGATCGACTCGTCGGCCCGCCCGGCGAGTTCGACGTCTCGAGTGACGACCGTCCGCTCTTCGTCCCGAGCGACGGCGAGGAGGGCATCGTCGGCCTCGAGTCCACGGTCACCGGCGTACGCGGTGTCGTGATTGCACATTCGCAGATAGGAGACGATGCCGCCACACATGACGTCGACGAGCAAGCGCATGGGAGAGGAAACCGGTGGCATTTGTCAGTGGAAGAACTCGCGGAGGGCCGCACGCTCCCACGTATTGATCACGTCGACCGGTTCAGCCCAGCCGCGGCGAGCGGTGTGGACTCCCCAGCGCATGTACTCGAGCGTCGACGGTCGATGGGAGTCCGTGTTGATCGCGATTGGTGCACCCTCCTCGAGAGCAGCCTGGACGGCACTGCCCCAGAGATCCAGCCGGCGGGGATTGCTGTTGACCTCGAGGGCGGTATCGTGTTCGGCAGCGGCCCGCCCGAGCGCGGTCGCGTCGAACTCGAGGCCGGAGCGCTCGTTGAGCAGTCGACCGCTGGGGTGGCCGAGCACGTCGATCGCCGGATTCTTGAGAGCGCGGACGAGTCGGTCCGTGGCGGTTTCGGCGTCCTGCCCGAGTGCGCTGTGCGTCGAGGCGACGATCACGTCCAGGGCCTCGATCACCGCCTCGGAGAGGTCGATTTCGCCGTGAGCGTCGACGTTCGCCTCGATTCCCGCGAAGACCTCGATATCGGCCTCGTCGCCAACCGCGCGGATCTCCTCGACCTGCTCGAGGATATCGGTATCGGAGAGTCCCATGCCGCCGACGATTCCGGGACCCTCTGCGTGGTCAGCGATTCCGAAGTAGTCGTACCCTCGCTCGGCGGCGGCCTCGACCATCGCTGAGATGGGCGTGGCACCGTCGGACCACTCGGTGTGGGTGTGCAGGTCGCCGCGGATGTCGTCGCGTGTGATGAGGTCCGGCAACTCCCCGTTTTCCGCGGCGGCGATCTCGCCCCGGTCCGTCCTGAGTTCCGGCGGAATCCACGGCAGTCCGAGCGCTTCGTACATCCCCGCTTCGGTTTCGCCGGCGACGCGGTCGCCGACTCGCTGTCCGTCTTCCGCGTCCGGGACCTCGCTCACGTCGAAGGCACCGTACTCGTTTAACTTCATCTCGCGGTCGATCGCGTAGTTTCGGAGGCTGACGTTGTGGTCCTTGCTCCCGGTGAAGTACTGGAGCGCGGAGCCGAACTCCGCGGGGACGACGACGCGCAAATCCACGCGGATTTCCCCGACGCGGATGCTGGCTTTCTCCGGACCGGATTCGATCTCGTCGTCGGCCGACTCCCACTCGACGAAGCGCTCGATCACGGCCTCGTTCGCCTCGGTCGCCGCGAGGACGTCCACGTCGCCGATCGTCTCTCGCCACCGGCGGATCGAGCCCGCCACTTCGCAGCGCTCGACCGCGTCGATCGACTCGAGGAAGGCGAGCACGTCGTCGGCGAGCGGTCGCGCCTCGCCGAGCAGCTGGCGCTGACCGATGGTGCGTGCGAATTCGACGTTCTCGAGGATGTTCTGCTCTGTTTTCGGCCCGAACCCTTTGACCGACTGTACCTCGCCGGCTTCGGCCGCGGCCTCGAGATCGTCTAACGTCTGCACGCCGAGTTCGCGATAGAGCGTCCCTGCGGTTTTGGGGCCGACCCCTTCGATGCGGGTGATATCGGCGATGTCGATCGGCAGTTCCTCCCGGCGCGCCTCGAGTTCGTCGATCCCACCGGTTTCGACGTACTCGATGATCTTCGAGGAGATAGCGTCGCCGACGCCCTCGATGTTCTCGACGGCCTCGTGGTCGCCGGACTCGACTCGATCGGCGATCGGCGACGGATGGGCGCGAATGTTCTCGGCCGCCCGGCGGTAGGCGCGGGGTTTGTACTCGACATCGTCGGCCTCGAGCAGGTCCGCGAACTCCTCGAAGCGAGCGGCGAGTTCGGCGTTGGTCGTCATCGGCCCCTCCGAGCGCTGGCATCGTCCTCCTGTCCCAGCGCCTTCTTCAGGAACGACATCCAGCGTTTGCGGTCCTGGGCTTGCTGGACCTGCTGTTCGCGCTCGAGATCCGTCGGCCCCAGGCTCTCGAGGGCGTTCAGCGCCCGGTCGATCCCGATGATGCTGCCGGCGAGCTCTTCGCCCTCGGCCCACGTGATATCGCCCTCCTCGATCCGCTCGAGTCGCTCGAGCCGCTCGCGTCGCAGGTTCTTCTTGGCCTGCTCGACGCGGTCGCGTTCGCCCGAGGGCACCGTCTCACGGCGCTTGATCTCGAAGACGAACGTCCGGAGGTCGATTGCCTCCCCCTGAATCTCGATCGTCTCCGGAATGTCCGCGCCAACGGTCGCGCCCTCGCGCTCGACTCGCTCGAGCAGTTGCTTACGCTCGTACTCTTGCACAGTCGGATATGGGGGCGGGGAGCCAAAAGTGTACAGTCCACGGTGGTCAGTGCGGAACCTGACTGCCGTCGATTTGGGACTGACCGAAAATAGCGAGTGTAACTCCACACAGCAATACGCTGTAATAGCCGCTGTGTGTGCTTCCAGCCGGTCGGTAGCGAGAGCGAAACGAACCGTACACCGCGCCTACTGATCGGGTCGGCCGCGGCGAAATAATCCGGCGAAAACCCCAAATCCCTTAGCGACTCCGCACATATCCCCGGTCAATGGCCAAGTGCGACGTGTGTGGGAAGGACGAAAACATGCCGTACAACTGTCGGCACTGCGGTGGCACGTACTGTGGCGACCATCGGCTCCCCGAGAACCACAACTGCACGGGACTCGAGAACTGGAACGACCCGAAGGGCGTCTTCGACAGCGGCTTCGACGACAACGTCAATTCGGGCGGGAGCTCATCCCGTGCCTCGAGTCTCACGGACAAGATTCCGATTAATACGGGCACTGGTGGGCCGCTGGCGTACTTCCGCGGGAACGCGACCTACACGGTCCTCGCGCTGATGTGGATCACATTCCTCGCACAACTGGTCGTTGGATCGTTCGGCGGCCCAGTTCTCTACGAGTCACTCTTCATGCTGACGTCGTGGAACGTCGAGTACGTCTGGACGTGGTTCACGTCGATTTTCGCTCACAGTACGGGCAACTTCATGCACATCGTCGGGAACAGCATCGTGATTTTCTTCTTCGGACCCCTCGTCGAGCGGTACGTCGGCTCGAGGAAGTTCGCGATCCTGTTCCTCGTCAGCGGCGCGCTCGCCGGACTCGGACAGGTCGCAATTTCGATCGCGCAGGGAGCCCCGACCGCCGTCCTCGGCGCTAGCGGTGCTGCACTCGCCATCATGGGCGTTCTGACGGTCCTCAACCCCGGTCTCAAGGTGTACCTCTACTTCATCATTCCCGTTCCGATCTGGCTTCTTACCGCCGGCTACGCCTTCATCAGCGTCTTCTTCCTCGCCGGTGCCGGCGGCGGGCTCGGGGGCGGTATCGCACACATGGCCCATCTGGTCGGCCTCGTGATCGGCCTCGCGTACGGCCAGTACCTCAAGCAAAATCGGAACGTCAGCGCCCCGAACCGCCTCGAGTTCGGCGGTGGCGGCCCCGGTGGACCAGGCGGCCCGGGCGGTCCCGGCGGCCCCGGACGCGGTCGGTTCTGATCGCATCGCCGACGGGCTTTCGCAAACCCCGTAACTGATTTTCGCTCGCCGTCTATCACTGCGACACCGATGAGCAATCCCCGCCCCGATCTCGCACCCGGCTCCGGTCTCTCGCGTGAGGAGATGGAGGACCTCCAGCGCGAAATCGCGTCCGTCGCCGTCTTCGACGACGAGTTCGTGTTCGATCCCGACGCGCTCTCGAACCCGCTCGCAACGACCGCGAGCGACGGCGATCCGCCGATCGTCGTCGGCGTCGATCAGTCCTTTCTCACCAACGAGGACGGCGACCAGGACCGTGCACTGAGCGCCGTCGTCGCGATGTGCGGCGGCGAGGTTGTCGAGCGCGTCCACGCGGTGACGCCCCTCGAGATCCCCTACATCCCCGGCCTTCTCTCCTTTCGCGAGGGCGGACCGATCCTCGCGGCGCTCGAGGAGCTGTCAGTCGACCCTGACCTCCTCCTCTTCGACGGCAGCGGTCGGATTCACTTCCGACAGGCCGGTATCGCGACGCACATGGGCGTGGTCCGGGACGTGCCGAGCATCGGGGTCGCGAAGAGCCTGCTCTGTGGAACCCCGCGAGCGGACACCGACGACCTTCCCGAGGGGTCGATGATCCCCATCGAATCGAACTCGAGAGTCGACGCGCCCGACGGCACCCTGATCGGCTACGCCGTCCAGACCCGGCAGTACGACTCGCCGAACCAGTACATCAATCCGCTGTACGTCAGCTCCGGCCACCGCGTCGGACCCGAGACGGCGGCCGAAATCGTCCTCGAGCTCGCCTCGTCGTACAAACTCCCCGAGCCGGTTCGGCTGGCGGATCAGTACGCCGACGAGGCCAAACACGAACTCACGGGGTAACCCGACTATCCACCGGTTACAGCCGCCCGGCCAACCGCCTGCCGCGGGTGGGAATGAAAGGGCTGGGGGCTTTCAGAGTGCCGTACAGTGCTCTCACACACCCGTTCTCTCTTCCGCGACTCTATCCAAATACGAACGTTACGAATAGCGCGACAAACCGTCGATACTTAGGTATCGTCTCTCGAACCGGTCACGTATGGCTACCGCTGAGGACGTCGACGGGACAGACGACGACGGGCCGGACGGAACCGTCGTCGAGGACGACCGGGGTCGCGAGACCGCGACGACCGACGAGGACCGCTATACGCGCAAGAAATCGGTCCTCATCACCGGCTGCTCCTCGGGTATCGGTCGGGCGACCGCTCGAGCCTTCCTCGCCGAGGACTGGCAGGTCTTCGCGACGGCGCGCAACGTCGACGACATCGACGACCTCGAGGAAGCGGGCTGTGAGACCCTCGCGCTCGACGTCACCGATCCGGAGCAGGTCGCATCTGTCGTCGAGGAGACCGTCGATATCGCGGGATCGATCGACTGCGTCGTCAACAACGCCGGCTACGCCCAGATGGGCCCCCTCGAGGATGTCGCCACGGTCGACCTCCACCGGCAGTTCGACGTCAACGTCTACGGCCCCCACCGGCTCACTCGCGCCGCCCTGCCGCACATGCGCGCCCAGGGAGAGGGGTGTATCGTCAACGTCTCGAGCGTCATCGGCCGGATATCGATGCCCGGTGCGGGTGCCTACGCCGGCTCGAAGCACGCGCTCGAGGCGATGAGCGACGCCCTTCGCGGGGAGGCCGACGAGTTCGGGATCGACGTCGTCGTGATTGAACCCGGGCCGGTCGAGACGAACTTCTCCGATCGGGTCGACGACGAACTCCCGGAAGACGAGCGGACGCCGGCCTACGAGTCGCTGTACGAACTGTACGACGACGCGCAGTTGATCGGCGGCGGGAGCGGCGGGCCCTTCGCCTCCGATCCCGAGGACATCGCCGAAGCGATCCTCGAGTCGGCGACCAGCCCCGATCCACCGGCACGGTATCCGGTCGGGCCGCTGGCGCAGTACGGCCTCTACGCTCGCTATCTGCCCGACCGGCTTCGTGACGCCGTGTACGGCATTCTTCGAAAACTGGCCTGAGTTCCGTTCCGGCGCGCCGCGAACGTCATCGCTCGTCGTCGTAGCGCTCCGCCGCCGACTCGAACCCCAGTTCCGACTGCTCGCGACTCCGGCGTTCCTCGAGCGCCGCGATCGCCGCCGGATCGAGCCCGGCGTCGTCCGTGATCCGTGCCCACGAGTTGTGGACTTTCGAGTGGCACCACCGACAGAGGTAGATCGTGATCTCGTGGGAGAGGGTCTCGCCGTCGCGTTCGTACGAGAGATGGTGTTCCTCGAGCAGCGGCCGCTCGTCGTCGTGTGCGATTCGCTTTTCCTCGAGCCCGCAGCGAACGCACTCGCGGTCGCGGTTGCGCGAGCGAAAGTGCGGGCAGTCGGCCCACGACCAGTCCGATTCGGGGTCGACGACAGGACACTCGTACTCCTCATCCGCGCGCTCGCGAGCGAACTCGGGGTCGTGCTCGTAGTGGTCGAAGGCGTACCGGCACTTCCCATCGCCGGTGAGGTGGTCGCAGACGCCCGCGAACTCGTAGGGGTCGTCGACGCCGACCGAGGTTCCCTGCGGGGTTTTCTCCATGTGCGCGTACAGGCGGGTTACGCGCGAGCCGATGTGAATGCTCTGGCGCGCGTGCTCGAGACGACGGACCGACCGGGCGGTACCGACTCGACGATGAGCCGCGGCGAGAACACTTTTTGTGTGGGGCTTCGCACTCGAGGGCGTGCGACTCGTCCACGATCCGGCTGCCGATAGTCCGTCCGGCGACGGGACCAACCGCGAGACCCTGGCGACGACGGTCGATCTCGCGGATTCGATCGTCAGCCAGACGCGCGGACTCATGTTTCGCCGATCGATCCCGGACGACTACGCGCTGGCCTTTCAGTTCGGTTCGACCAAAACCCGTGACCTCCACATGCTGTTCGTCTTCTTCCCGATCGATGCCATCTGGATCGTCGACGGCGTCGTCCGGCGCGTCGAGACCCTGCGGCCGTGGCGGGGATTCGCTCGCGAAGAAGCAAATCTGATCGTCGAACTCCCAGCCGGCACCGCAACCGATGTCGAACCCGGCGATCGGCTAGTTCTCGAGGCCGAGTAGAACCGAGAGCGACCGGTCGAGCCGCGACCGGCGGATTTAAGTCGGCATGATACGTTAGCCCACAGTACAATGGCACGAGATTCAGTCTCAACGCCGCATTCCGAGGATAGAGGAAGTCGGGGCGACCCGGCTGGATGCGAAATTCTCCGACGAACGTAACCGCAGTACCCGAAACTTACCACTCTTGCCTGTAACTCACTCCCCCGAACAGACGATAGAATCGGACCGTACAGTGCGCCTTCTCGACACGACGCTTCGCGACGGCGAGCAAGCCCCGGGCGTCTCGCTTTCGCCCGACGAGAAAGTTGAGATCGCTCGCTCCCTCGAGCGCGCCGGCGTCTCCGTCATCGAAGCCGGCAGCGCCTGTACCGGTGCGGGTGAGCGTCAGGCAATCTCGCGGGTGACCGACCTCGATCTGGACGCCCGCGTCACGAGCTTCTGTCGCGGGATCACGAACGACGTCGACCTCGCGCTCGAGTGCGACGTCGACGGCGTCCACATCGTCGTCCCCGCAAGCGACCGCCACGTCGAGGGCAAGGTCGGTACTTCTCGCGCGGACAACCTCGAGAAGACCGCCGAACTCGTCGCCTACGCGAAAGACCACGGCCTCTGGGTCGAGGTCATCGGCGAGGACGGCTCCCGGGCCGATCTCGACTACCTCGAGGAACTGGCGGAGGCATCCCTCGAGGCGGGCGCGGATCGCTTTTGCTTCGCAGATACCGTCGGCCACACCGGGCCGGAACATACCCACGAGGCCGTCTCTCGGCTCGCCGAACTCGGGCCCGTCAGCGCTCACACGCACGACGACCTCGGCCTGGGTGTGACCAACGCGCTCGCGGCCGTTTCGGCCGGTGCCGACCTCGTTCACTGCACCGTCAACGGACTGGGCGAGCGCGCCGGCAACGTCGCCCTCGAGGAGGTCGCGATCGCGCTCTCGCACGTGTACGATCTCGAGACGCTCGAACTCGAGGAGCTGTACGACCTCGCACAGATCGTCTCACGGGCGACGGGCGTTCAGCTCCCGCCGAACAAGGCCGTCATCGGCGAGAACGCCTTCACGCACGAAAGCGGCATCCACACCGACGGCACGCTCAAAGACGACAAGATGTACGAGCCCTACGCGCCCGAGACCGTCGGCCGGGAGCGCCGACTCGCACTCGGCAAGCATACCGGTCGCGCAGGTGTCGCAGCGACGCTCGAGGAACACGGCGTCGAGGCCGACGACGACGAGGTCGCCGAAATCGCGACCCGCGTGACAGAACTCGGTGATCGCGGTCGTCGAGTGACGGACGCCGACCTGCTGGCCATCGCCGAGGACGTCACCGGCGAGGACCGCGAGCGCGTCGTCGACCTGCTCGATCTCACCGCCACCAGCGGCGGAGCGGTCCCGACCGCCAGTATCCGACTCGACGTCGACGGTGAGGAGCGCGTCGCCAGCGGCACCGGTTCCGGGCCCGTCGACGCCGCCGTCTCCGCCGTCCGCGAGGCGCTGGGCTCGATGGCCGACGCCGAACTCGAGTCCTATCACGTCGACGCGGTCACGGGCGGCACCGATGCCGTCGTTACCGTCGAGGTGACGATGGCGCGCAACGACCGTTCGGTGACGGTCGCTCGAAGCGAAGCCGACATCACCCGTGCGAGCGTGAAAGCGATGGTTGATGCGCTGGATCGACTGCTTGCGGCCGACCAGCAGCCGCTCGCACCGGCCGACGACTGACCGGGAGCGAGTCGGCTGGCGATTGAGCAACTCGTTTTTCACGATTCGGACGGGCAGTTGGAGCGGCGCCGCCTGGCCGATCGCGGTCAGCCTGCCGGAAGGGATCGCTGACGACGTTCCACGAATCGAACAGTGAGACGCCCGCGAGAAACGGGGCAAGGGCGACGACGAACAGGTGAGCAACCTCGGTCGCTGAGGACGGCACACCGAGATTGAGCGTCGTCGCCAGTACGGCCGCGACCCCGATCAAGAGCCGTCCGACGATCAGTCGCTTTCGACGGTCCCTGGTCGATAATTCGGCTCGCATCGCTCAAAATACAGTTGATTTCGTATATTTTCATTCGGGAACGTACTTCGTACGCTCGGGCCGTCTAAATGGTGGGTGGCTATAACCGTCGGTCTCTCACCGACGGCGATGGGGTGGGTGACTTTTCAGATGGGGCTACCTACCGACTGCCTCGGCGACCGTTGCAGGGAGGAAACGGACCGATCGATGTTCGCTGGTGTACAAGTATCAGTAGAATAGTCATAACAAATCCGGGAATTCGTGACGGTATGCTCGTGATGAAGGAAGACAATCAGGAAGATCGATCGGGAAGCGCTATCGGTGAGACGTCGCGTCGTTCGTACGTACGAATGCTCGGTGCCCTGGGTCTCGGTGGCGCTCTTAGCGGTGTCGCCGCGACGAATTCACGGAACACCGGTATCGCCGCGGCCCAGAGTCAGGAGGCCGCGTCGATAGCCGTGAGCGACTCGGGAACGACGGTCGACGACGACGTGTCGCACCTCGATTTCGGAGCGTCGATTTCGGTGACCGGCACCGATACGGACGCCGTCACCGTTCGCGGCGAGACAAACCCGAACGTCGTCGACGTCCGCGACGATCTCGGCGTCGAACCCAAGGCGGACGACCTGTGGGGCGCGATCGAAGATCACTACTACTCGTTCGAGCCAACGAAACGAAACCACTGTTACAAGATTCCCGCGGGGACGTGGTACGTCGACACCGACAACGTCCACTTCGACGCCCACGAGTTTCTGGGGATCGTCGGCGAACCGTTCGCCGTCCTCGAAGTGACCGATCAGGACGTCGACCGTCTGATGACCGTTGGAACCATCGACACGTCGCTTCCGAACGCCCAGCGAACGGTCCTTCGGAACGTTCAGATCGACATCCGCGGCGAGTACGACACCGGCATCTGTCGCTGGTTCACCTACAGGTACGGCCTCATCGAGAACGTCTCCATGCGCGGGCAGCGCAACAAGCGGGAACCGACCTACGGTGGCGACCTCCACACGATCATGGTCGACGGGAGGCTACCGACCACGACGAACGTCATCAGAAACTGTCACCTCGTCAACGGTGATACGTACTACGATCGGGACTCCCACTTCGGGTTCGCGATCCCCTTCGCTTCGGAGACCTACAACAGGGGGACGAACCACTGGGAGAGCTGCAAGGCGGCGGGGTACATCTCTCACGGGTTCTACCTCTCGCACGATTCCGGTCGAAACGTTCTCTCCGACTGCCACACGCACAACTGTGCCGCCGCGCACATCCGGCTCGGAACGAACGATTCGGCACGGAACTGCCGGATCTCGATGACCGAACACCCCGGGGTTCCGTGGACTGGCCTCTGGCTCGATGACGGCGGGAACCAACGGATCGACGGACTGAACGTGGCGAACGAGGTCAGGAAGGATACCGAATTGGTTCGGTTGACGCAGGACGGTCCAGCCCGCTTGACGAACGTGTCTCTCACCGACGAGGGAACCGACGGCCGCGCCATTCGTATCGACGACAGCGGCGATGCACAGGCGATCTTCGATTGCTGTTCGCTGACGGATCGGACGAGCCCGTCGGTTTCCGATTACGCGGTCTCCGTCCGATCGTCGCGGGTGACGTTCACCGACTGCGAGTTCGACGTTTCGTCGCAGTCGTCTACCGATCGCCACGGTCTCTTCGTCACCGACGGTGACGGCAGCATCAATCGGATCAGGATCGACGGCTGTTTGATCGATTCCGACGACGCGAGCCTCCGGTTCGCCGAGAGCGGGGCCGATCACTCGGTCGAGAGCTCGTTCTTCGACGGGCTCGTCATGAGCGATCCCGATACGGAACTCTCGAACGTGCTGTGGACGGGGAACCGCCACTACGGCGAAACCGACTTCCGCGGTCAACAGGTGCAGTGGCAGGGCGACTTCAATTTCGGGTACGAGCTCTAGTCCCGCGCTCGCCGACCGTCGGGCATCGCCGCCGACGCGCCGCCCGCGTCCGCTCGGACCTGTCGATCGGTAATCGGGAGGGCACTGCGAGGGAGTCGACCCGCTTTTGCGACGCCCCGTCGCACCGACCAGTACGGTCGAATCACCGTGAGAGATCCGCTCGACGGATTTAACTGGAGGATAATAATCCCCCTCGAGTGGCTCCACTCCGGTATGCCTGGAATTACGGTTCTCGGAGAGCCGACTCCCAACGACGTCGTCGACGACGTTTTCGATTCCGTTCGGTTTACCGACGCGTATCAGCGCCACGACGTCCGGACCGATGACTCCATCGTCGCGTACACGAAGTACGACGAGTATCCGGTATCCGTGTTCGAAACGGAGGCGTCGACGGTCGTGCTGGAAGGGTATCTCTACGGTACCGCAGACGTCGACGCGGCGGTCTCGGAAGCCGCGACACTGGTACGGGAAGGCGACACCGAGGCGCTCTCGGAGTGGGTGGCCGCCAGAGACGGCGACTTCCTGCTCCTCGTTATCGACGACGCGGACGGAACGATGTGGGCCGTCAACGACGCGTTCGGACGACTGCCGACCTATCGCGCGACGATCGACGGGACGACGGTCGTCACGCGCGAGCTCAAGGTCGTTCGGGAACTGGGGCGGGCACTCGGCGACGAACTCGAGCCCGACCCGATCGCCCTCGGGCAGTTGCTGCTCCTCGGCTATCCGCTCGGGACGCGAACGCTGTACGCGGGCGTCGAACGGCTTCCGCCGGGATCGCTGTTCGAGGTCGGCGCGGAGTCGGTGACGTCGACACACGAGTTCGAGTTCGACGTCCACGCGAACGGGAATCGAAGCGTCAAGGCGAACGCCCGACGGCTCCGGGACCAATTCGTCGAAGCGTGTGAAAACCGCGCCAGCGTCTCCGAGGAAACGCTTATCTCCCTCAGCGGTGGCCTCGACTCGCGGGCGGCGATCGCCGGGTACACTCGCGTCGATGGGACACTGACGGCCGCGACATCGATGCGAGCCGACGGCGCGAACACCGCCGAAGTCAACGTTGCACGACAGGTGGCGAACGCGCTCGACGTTCCTTGGGAGTCGTACGTCGTCGACAGGACCGATCACCACCGCGAAGCGCTGCTCGACATGACACAGGGAATGAACAACTTGAGCATGTCCCTGGGTCTCAACTTCGCCGAACAGGTGTCGGTGGACCATCCCCGCGCCACGTTCATCACTGGTGACGGCGGCGACAAGGCGTTTCCCGACCTGACACCGTCGAAAAACGTCGATTCGATCGACGAACTCGTGGACGCGGTTCTCGACTATCAGCAGGTGTACTCGCTCGAGGACGTGGCTTCCCTCATCGACGCCGATCCGGATACGCTCCGCGCGTCGATCCGGGACAGACTCGTCTCGTATCCCGAATCCGACCACGACGGGAAGTTCGTTCACTTCCTCGTTCGCGAGCGCGGGTTCAACTACCTCAACACCGGCGAAGACCGGACGCGATACTACATGTGGTCGACGACGCCGTTTTACTCCCTCCCGTTTTTCACCGAGGCGATGGCGTGTCCGCCCGAACAGAAGCGGCGGACGAACCTCTACCGGGAGTTCCTCGCCGCGCTCGATCCGAACACCCTCGACGTCGAGTACGTCGATTACGGCGCGCCAATCAATTCCCTCGAGTACCGCGTCAAACATGCCGGCTACGAGTGGCTGTCCGAGCACCCCGAACTCAAGAAACGGGTCCTCCAGATGCTGGGGCGAGGCGGCGGCTCGTCCGGACAACCACCGACTGCCCTCGTCGACGCGACGAGCAAACCCGACGAGCTGGCCAGCCCGTTCTCGAGCGAGGCGGTCCGGCGAATCACCTGGTCGCAGGGCGGCTACAACACCCACCAGCAGTACCTCCTGCTGACGCTCGTCGCGGCCCTCTCTCAGGACGCTGCCAAGCCCGAGTCAGCAGTCGCCGATCGCGAGTGGTCCAGTCCCGCGACGATCAACCAGTCGTAACGCCACCTGCCTCCCGTCTGCCGGCGAGGCTCGATAGCTGTACGATCGACGCCGACGGCGCGAGCCTCCGGTTCGCCGAGAGCGGTGCGGACCACTCCGTCGAAAGCTCGTTCTTCGGGGGAGTCGTGATGAGCGACCTCGAGACGACGCTCTCGTCGGTGCTGTGAGTTGGCAATCGGCACTACGGTGAAACCGACTTCGGCGGCCGGCGGGAGGGATGGCAAGGCGACTTCACCGTCGGCTTTGACGTGTGAACAACTCGTTCGACTCGCTTCCGGTACGCGTCGTTCGCTCCGTGAGGATGGGGGCCTGCCCACGGCGTTAGTGTGACGAATTCGACTCTTCTCCTACGCCCAAGTCCACGTCTCGGTCGACGATGCTGACGGTTTCGTCGTCGAGGGCCTTCTGTCGCACGTTGAGCATGTCGACTTCCTCGTAGGACGTCGGCCCGGGAACCTGATGGGCGTTCGGTCCGGGCTGTTTTCCGAGGTAGGTAACGTTCGGATTCGTCCCGATGTCCGCGAGGAGTTCGAACTCCTCCTCGGGGGCGTCGATGTAGTCCTCGAACCGTTCCTGCGCGACGTCCTCATTGGTGGAGACCTCGACGTCTTCGGACGGCCCCTCGAACTGATCGACCGTGAGACCGAGTCTGCGAAGGGTCTCCTCGCTGGTGAGATCGAGCCCGTGATCCTGAAGGATCCCCACGACGTCGAGGATCGTTTGCTCTTGCTCCGGGAGGGTATCGCCCGGCGGTGCCTCCTCCTCGTACTCCACGTTCGTAAGCTGGACCGCGACTGCAAGGGCGATCGATTCCTCGGTGAGGCCGTCGACAGCCTCGCTGACCGCGTCCAGGTTCGAGTCCACTCCCTCGAGCATCCCCGGGAGTTCGTCGGGCGACGGAAGCCCCGTACTCACCCGGATTAGCGTTCGCGCTCTGGCGGGATTGTCCTGGTAGCGCTCCGGATCGCTATTCGGATTGTTCTTGTCGCCAAACTGGATAACGCTCGGTGGGCAGGCCGACTCGCACGCGGTCGTCCCGACCAGTTCCTCGCCCTGATTGCCGTCCTGCCGAGCCGGATCAAAGACGCACTTCGACATGACGCCGCGGGGAGCGCGCCGGCTGACAGGCCGGTCGCGGTAATCGTAGACACCCTCCTCGCTGAGCTCCTCCCGTTCCACGTCCGGTTCCCCCCACTGGAAGTAGTTGACGCCGTACGGACAGGCGACCTGACAGTACCGACAGCCGATGCAGACCTCGTAGTCGGTCAGTACCAGCCCGCCCCTATCGCGGGTGTGACGGGCCGTCGTCGGACACACCTTCTCGCAGGGTGCGTCGGTACAGTGTTGACACGGCCGGACAAGGAAGTTGAAATCGTGGACGCTCTCGTAATTGTCGGGTTCGGGCGACTCGACGTTACCGTCCTCGAAGGCGAGGACGTACATCCAGTTCGCCCCCTCGTCCCACTGGTGCTCCGCGTTACAGGCGGTCACGCAGGAGAGACAGCCGTCGCAGTGCTCGAGGTCGATCGTCATCCCCCACTGCGTCGCGTCCTCGTCAGGATGTACTTCCCCCGGATCTTCGACGGCCGGTTCCTCCGGCTCTTGCTGGTCGACCGCACCCCACCCGAGAGTGGCGAACCCTGCACCGGCAGCCCCCTTCTTGAGTACCTCGCGACGGGACTCGTCGCCGGTAAGCGACGAAAGCAGCGATCCCGTCTCTCCGTCGTCGACGTCGTCCGGGCTGGCGATCGGTCGCCCGTCTTCGCCGAACTCCTCCATCACGTCGTCGTGATAGCGCTCGTGGAACTCCTCCTCCGAGAGTTCCCCTTTCGTAACCCGCATGGCGTCCCTCCCCATCTCCATCCCGAGTTCCGTGTCGTACTCGGTGTCGTCGAGCACGTCCTCGAGGTCGTCCTGCCACGCCTCGCCGAGCGGATGAAACGTCTCGTCGCTCGTGGCTGTCTCATCGGTCGGTTCGTCGGAACTCATCGCACCCACCTCGTCGGAACGGCCTGCACTATAGTTACGTACATTGGTGGCTTGTGACACGGAATATACGACGAGAATTTGCATAGTGGACCCCCTTGCGAATGATGGGGTTTCGGTCGGTTTGACGTGTCAGGAAGCCATCGAGCGACTGCAACAGACCCAATTACAACTCGCACGTCTCGGTTCCGACCACCAGTGTATCGAACCCGACTGGTTGCTCATGCTCCTCGAGGCGGTATCGCTCGAGGATGACCGGACTCGTATACGCATCGCTCACAGTCATACGACGCTACGCGGCGCTCATCAGTTTGTTGCTGCAAAAACGCCGAGAGGGAGATTTGAACCACGCCAAGACGTTCTTGCTCGCTTCCGTTGGTCGCTGCGCGAGCTGCGACTTGTCTCGTTCCAATCTCCGTGTGGGTTTCACGATGATGGACGGTTCGCTCCGCTCACCGTCGTTGTCGTCGTGAAAACGCCGAGAGGGAGATTTGAACCACGGTCGTTCCGCGTTGCTTCACTCCCTGATTCAAATCTCCCGTTTACCACTTTGCAGCAACGGAAGTTAATTCGCGCCGCTACGCGGCGCTCATCAGTTTGTTGCTGCAAAAACGCCGAGAGGGAGATTTGAACTCCCGAGTCCGTGAGGACAGTAGATTTCGAATCTACCGCCTTGGCCGGGCTAGGCTATCTCGGCTCACTACTCTCTACTCGAGAGACGTTTTTACCCGTTTCGATCCGTGACGCCCCCTGTGATTGATTCACGTCCGAGAAATGAGATGGAACCGATCGGCTCGATCAGCCGGTGTTCTTCATTCCGGCCGCGATCCCTTTGACCGTCAGCCGCAACGTCCGTTCCTCGATGTCCGTTCGATGGGTTCGGTCGAGCAAGTAGATCTGTAGCATGTTCAGCGGATCCACGTAGGGATTTCGGCGCTCGAGGTTCTCCCCGAGCCAGTCGCGGGTGTGTAGCTGATCGCGCCGCCCGATTTCCGTGATGTAGTCGGCGGCCCGCTCGTACTCGTCGGTCACGCGCGGGAAGAACCGATCGCGAAGCGTCGGTTCAGCCATCTCGGCGTAGCGCTCGGCGATCTCGAGTTCGGTTCGGGACAGCGAGAGCGCCGCGTTGTCGAGCGTCGTTCGGAAGAACGGCCACTCCTCGTACATCGTCTGGAGGGTTTCCATCGACCCGCCGTCGTCTCGCGGCGCATCGCCGTCGTCTCGCGGTGGTTCGGAAGCCGCTTCGCGGCTTCCGTCATCACGAGACGGCTTTGCCGTCTCGAACGACTCCGCCGCTCGACTGTCCGCGGAACTGCGTTCCGCGCTACTCGACTGTTCCGAGGAGCGTGGCTCCTCGCCCTTGAGATAGGCCTCGACGCCGCTCGCGATCGCGTACCAGCCCGGCAGGATACACCGCGACTGCGTCCACGAGAACACCCACGGGATCGCGCGCAGGTCCTCGACGGTGCGCTCGCCCGATCGGGAGGCCGGACGGGAACCCAAATCGAGATCCTCGATGACCGTGATCGGCGTCGCTTGTTCGAAGTACCGGACAAAGCCCTCGCTCTCGAGGAGATCACGGTACTCCCGTCGAGCGGCGTCTGCCATCGTCTCCATCGCCTCGACCCACTCGTCACGAACTTCCTCCTCCGGTTGATCCAGCGCCCCCTTGCGCGCCCGGAGCTGGGCATTGAGCATCTGTTCGATGTTTCGCTCGGCGATACGCGGGTTGGCGTACTTCTCGGCGATGGCCTCGCCCTGTTCGGTGAACTTGACCTGTCCGGTCACGGTCGAGTTCGGCAGCGCGAGCAGCGCCTCGTTCATCGGGCCGCCGCCCCGGGAAATCGAGCCGCCACGGCCGTGGAACAGCCGCATCGTCACGTCGTGATCGTCACAGATCTCGCCGAGCCGGCGTTGGTTCTTGTACAGCGACCAGTTCGCCGCCAGAAATCCGTTCTCCTTGTTCGAGTCCGAGTAGCCGAGCATGATCTCCTGCGTGTGGCCCCGCGCCTCGAGGACCTGCGAATACGCGTCGTTCTCGAACAGCGAGCCCATGATCCGCCGGGCACCCGAGAGGGCGTACTCGGTCTCGAGTAACGGCACGATGTCGATCCCGGCGTGTTCGGGCAGGGCGATGACGTCGGCCTGATCGGCCAGGAAGAGCACCTCGAGGACGTGGCTGGGTTCCTCGGTCATCGAGATGGCGTAGGTGTCGATGGCGTGGCTGCCGTACTCGGTCTGCCAGTCGGCGAGGCTGTCGAACAGCTCGAGGACGCGCGCCGAGTCGTCCGAGAGTTCCGCGGTGTCGCCGAGGTCGATCACCGACTCGTCCTGCAAAACGGCGTCGGTCAGGAACTCGACGCGGTCGGCTTCCGAGAGCTCGTGGTAGTCGATCCCCTCGGCTTCGAGCGCCTCGGCGATGGCGTCGGTGTGTTTTTGTTGATGTTCTCTGAGGTCGAGACTCGCGAGCGAGAAGCCGAAGGTGGCGACCTGCCGGCGGATCGGGTCGACGTGCGCGTCGACGACGCTCTCGGCCCCGTTGTTGCGGAGGCTCTTCGAGATGACCTCGAGGTCCGCGAGGAGATCGTCGACCTCGTCGTAGCCCCCCGGCCGAACGTCGCCGACGCGGCGGAGTCGCTCGCGCATGAGCTTGAGCTTCTGGCGGTAGGGTTCGCCGGGATAGCGCTCCTCGGCGGTACGGGCGCTGCCGGGGAGGCGCTCGCGATCGCGCTCGAGGGTGGCCTGGAACTCCGAGCCGGCGTCGATCCGACTGCCGTCCTGACTTAGGACGCCCGAGAGCCGTTTGAGCTGCTCGCGATACTGCTCGAGAACGACCGATCGCTGGCGCTCTAAGGTGTTCGCGGTCACCTCGGGGGTCACGTACGGGTTGCCGTCGCGGTCGCTGCCCGCCCACGAGCGGAACTCGAAGAGCTTCGGGATCTCGAGGTTCCCGGGGACCTCCTCGTCGATCGCGTCGTCGAGTTCGTCGTACACCTCGCCGACCACGTCGAACAGCGTGTTCTCGAGATACCACTGGACGTTGCGCGCCTCGTCCTCGGGTTCGGGCTGGCGATTGCGCACCTGCGGGGTCTGCCAGAGGCTCGTCACCTCGGCGTCTACATCCCGCCAGAGCTGTCCCGTTTCCTTGTCGGTCAAGAGTCGTTCGTCCAGCGTCTCGAGGGACGTCGAAATCTCTCGCAGTTTGGACTTGACGGTCTTGCGCCGGGCTTCGGTCGGATGAGCGGTGAACGTCGGCTCGATCAACACGTCGTCCAAGATCTGCTTGACGGTCTCGACGTCCGCCTCGCCGAGTTCTTCGGCCGCGGTCTCGAGGCTGTCGTCGAGAGTTCCCTCCTGAGAGGCCGTGCGGATCGTTCGGACCCGCTCGCGCTCCTCGGCGAGGTTGATCAACTCGAAGTAGGTCGTGAACGCGCGGGCGACGATCCGTTGCTGGTGTGGCGACAAGTTCTCGAGTTCCGTCACGAGCGGCTCGCGGGACTCGAGCTCTCCCACCCGGTAATCGATAGCCGCCCGCCGACACGACTCGACCGTTTCGAACGACCTGCGAGACGTCTGGTCCTCGAGAACGTCTCCGAGTAGCGCGCCGAGTTCGCGGACGTCTTGTCTGACGTCCCTGTTGTGAAGTCGCATATCGTGTGGATGTTCGTGACGTGGTAAAAACCCCTTGCAGGTACGCTGGTCCGCTCATACATCGTTTTCCGTGATAGTTACTGGGGCCGGTATTCGACCGTTGGATACCCGCTGTCGATCTGTCCGCACAGCGGTCTGTTGGCTAACAGTATCGCCACCACTGGGATAAAATTCACTACAATTGCAAACAATTCTCGCCGCAGTCGGACTGCGGAGAGGATATACTCACGGGAGTGGCATTCAATTTCGAACGCAGTCGAGTTGCGAATAGCGATTATCTCACCGAGAACACGATCGCACGGAAGTCGATAGTACCCGGTGATTTCGAGACCAGTCCGATCAGAGCTCGAACGATAGTAGCCACTGCAACGATTCATACACTGATCGGACAGCTGTCGGTCGATCAGGCGTGCAATGACTTGCAGTGGCTACTATAGCGCAATCAGCCCGGCCATCGTCTGTTCGCATAGCAACAGTACATCTACGGCGCTTCCCACCGCCTTCGTTCCTCGGACTCCGATTCGAGAAATCGCCGCGATCCGATCCGTGAGAGTCGACGCAGAATCGCGCTACTGGTCCGTGTACTGTGCACAGACGCGCCGAATACCCTCCTCGAAGTCGATCTGTGGTTCCCAGCCAGTCTCCGCTCGGATCTTCGACGAATCGGCGCAGGTGTCGTGGACGTAGACCGAATCTGGAATCGGGTTCTCGACGTACTCCGCTTCCACATCGGTACCGAGTTCGTCGTTGATCATCTCGACGACGGTCTCGAAATCGTACGCCTCTCCGGTCCCCAGATTGTAGATTCCGTCGAGTTCATGGACTGCGGCCAGCTCGAGGCCGCGAACAATATCGGAGACGTGCGTGAAGTCCCGCGTCTGGGTACCGTCGCCGTAGAGAACGGGTGCCTCGCCGTCGGCGATGTCGTCGGCGAACTGGGCGATCACATTGGCGTACTCTCCCTTGTGTTCCTCCGCGCCGCCGTAGCCCTGATACACCGAGAAAAAGCGCATGCCGGCCGCGGACATATCGTAGTGATTCGAGAAGTATTCGCCGTAGCGTTCCCGCGCAAGCTTCGAGGCCTCGTAGCCGGTGTTGACGCTCACTGGCATGTCCTCGGGCGACGGCTCCGTCCGACTGCCATAGATCGACGACGTCGAGGCGTAGACCACCGTCTCGCAGCCGTCCTGCCTGGCCTGTTCGACCACGTTGACGAAGCCTTCGACGTTGACCCTGGCACCCGTCGTGGGGTCCTCTTCGTGCATCGCGTACGACGATAGCGCCGCGAGGTGGAACACGATGTCGACATCCGTTGGTAGTTCGTCATCGAGGACGCTCGCGTCGACGAATTCGACGGCATCGGACAGGTTTTCTGGCGTTCCCAGATAACAGTCGTCGACGACGGTCACGTCGTTCGACTCGGCGAGGTGATTCGCCAGGTTCGATCCGATAAATCCTGCACCGCCGGTGACGAGGACGGTTTGCTCCTCGAGGTTCATACCGAAACAGCCCATTCGGTGACGCAAAGGTGTTTGGAAGTTTCCGTACCGTTGGTGGCAGGTATTCTCGGCGCCGCTTCCCGTCCTCGACGGAGTCCCCCGCCGGTGGCTTAATGTGACCACATCACAAACACCAGCAGGTGAATCCGCTCTCGAATCCGTACTACCGCCGATGGCTCGGCTGGTGTGTTCTCGTCTCGGGGTTCTTTCTCGTCAGTCTCCATCGATCGTCGACCGCGGTCCTTTCGGAACAGCTGATGCGCTCGTTCGAGACGACGGGGACGAGTCTCGGCTTGCTCCACTCGTCGTTTTTCTACCTCTACGCGGCGTTTCAGATCCCGGCCGGCCTGCTGACGGACCGGTACGGCGTGCGCGCGATCGCCACGGCGGGAACCGCAGCGATGAGCCTCGGGGCGCTCGCGTTCGGTCTCGCGCCCACGTATGCGCTGGCGTTCCTCGGCCGACTGCTGGTCGGGCTCGGGGCGAGCGTTCTGTTCGTCGCGGCGTTGCGGTTCTGTGCGAACTGGTTCCGGCCCGACGAGTTCGGGACGATGACGGGCGTGACCTTCAGCGTCGGCATTCTCGGCGGGCTGGCGGCGACGACGCCCCTGGCGATCGCCGCCTCGAGCGTCGGATGGCGCGGCTCAATGCTCGGACTGGGGGCGTTCGGAATCGCGGTCGCAGTCGGGATCGGTCTCTTCTCGCACGACTCGCCGTCCGACGCCGGTCTCCCGCCGATCGACGACGTTCCCGACAGACCGGACGTGACCTCGGCCGCGGCGCTGAAGCGATACGTCTCCGACGCGATCCGAGAGCCCGAGACCTGGCTGTTGGGCGTCATGCTCTTTTTCATGACCGGCATCGGGATCACTATTTTCGGCCTGTGGGGGATTCCCTATCTCGTTCAGACCCACGACATTTCCGTGACGGAAGCGTCGGTCTACCTCCTTGTCGGAAACATCGGGGGGATGATCGGCCCGACGCTGTTCGGCTGGCTCTCGGACCGGTCGGGGAACCGGACCGGGCTCATCGTCCTCTCGACCGTCGTTTTCGGGCTGACCTGGGGCGTGTTCGCCGCCTTCGGTACCATTCCGCTGTTGCTCGTCGGCGCGATCTTCCTCTTCTCCCGAATCCTGCGTGGCGGGATTCCGCTCGCGTTTACCGTCATCAAGGAACGCCACCCAGAGGAGGCAAGCGGGACCGTGATCGGCCTGATCAACACGATGGGATGGATCGGAGCAGCCGTCTTCCCGGTCGTCCTAGGTGCCGCACTCGACGCGTACTGGACCGGCGAGACCGTCAACGGCGCTCGCGTCTACACGGAATCCGGCTATCGCGTGGCGTTCGCCATCGCCGCGGCTGCCGGCCTGCTCTCCGCGGCCTGTGCCGTCGTGCTGTCCCTCCGGACGCGAGACGAGCGCTCCCTCGAGTCAGACGCTGACGTAGAACGGTCGACGGGGTAAGCCGTTACAAGCATGGGGAACAACCGTTCGAGTTCGGCCTCACACGTTCGATCGATCCCTGCTCGCCGTCCACACTGCCTCGTCCCACAGATTCTTGCCGATACATAGCACACGACAGGGCAATGCGTTACTACGAGGACATCGAGATCGGCGACACCGAAGAGTTCGGCGAGTATCACGTCACGAAAGACGAGATCCTTGAGTTCGCCGAGCAGTACGACCCCCAGCCGTTCCACACCGACGAGGACGCCGCGGAGGACTCGGCCTTCGGCGAACTGATCGCCTCCGGATGGCACACCGCGGCGATCTGTATGCGAATGCTCGTCGACGGGCCGATACAGGACCGCGCCAGCATGGGCGCTCGCGGGGTGGACGAACTTCGGTGGAAGCAGCCCGTCAGGCCCGGCGATACGCTCTCGATCCGGACCGAAATTGTGGACAAGCGCGTCTCGGAGAGCGCTCCCGAACGAGGCTACGTCGACAGCCTCCTCAAGGGGGTCAATCAGGACGGCGATGTCGTCATCTCTTGGATCGGACTCGGCATGATCGCGCGTCGGAATCCGGGGGACGACTGAGTCGCCATGGCTCGCGTCCCGCTTCTCGAGGCTGCGGACCTGCCCGAGGAGTACCGGTACCTGTTCACAGAGAACGACGTGGGCGACGCCCACATCTTTCGGGCGATGGCGAACGCGCCCGAACTCATGCAGTGGTATATGCGCTACTCGACGCGCCTCTGGGACGTGCTTCCCGAGCGGGAGCGAGAGATCGTCATCCTCGCGACCGCTCGCGCCCTCGAGCACCCCTACGAGTGGCACCAGCACGTTCGACTCGGCCGGGCGGCGGGCGTCACCGATGCGGAGATCACCGCCATTACCGACGGCGATCTCGCGGCCCTCGACGACCGAGATGGCGCACTCGTCGCCTACGCCCGCGGCGTCGCACTGGGTGATCCCCGCGATGCGGATCACGACCGGCTTCGAGCGCACTACGACGTCGGGACCGTCGTCGGCATCGCCATGCTCGTCAGCCACTACGTCGCCACGGCGCGAACGCTGGACGCCGTCGACGTCGAACCCGAAACGGCGTTCGTCGGCTGGACGCCGTAGGCCGCGTTCGCCTCGCCCCTCGAGGTGGCCCGGATATCGTCGGTCATCGGCTCGAGGGCGGCGAAGTCGACTCCCGCTCCGTTCGTGTCGGGGAGCGACGGTGGATGAACCACAAAGCGTATTTCACTGCTCCCGAACTCCCGAGCAACGGTGACTCGAATGGAACTCGGTTCCGACGAATCTGACCGCAACGTCGCTGAACCCGGCCGGGACGATCGGCCGCTCCTCGAGTCACGACGACGCCGATTGATCGCCTACTGCCGGCACAACGGAGAACGGATCTGTCGCGATACGGCTGTACTCGTCGCCTGGGCGCTGGTGATGACGACCTGGATACAGGGGTTCGGCCTGCCGCGCTGGCTGTGTTACGTCGTTACCTTCGTGGGTGTCGTCGGCTACACGCAGGCGACGGCCTCGTGGACGCGTCCGTACGTGAGCCCCGACGATTTCGGGGGGCGATCCGCGGACGCGCGACCGCTACAGAAATCGGAGCAACGGCACGAGTAGCGTGACGCCCCAGAGGAGCGCCCCCATTCGCACGAAGCCGTGATCCTCCGGGTCGATTCGTTCCGCGTGCGACGCGCCGACGGCGATGAAGCCGAGCGCGATCGCCGTCGAGAACCGGTGGACGAAGACGGTGACCGGCAATCGAGTCACACCCAGGGCGGTGTAATCGAGCAGGATCGCCGTCGCGAAGCCGACCGACCCGGCGGCGAATGCCGTCGGCCGATCGAGCGGGCGGGCGAAGTAGTACGTACAGACCGGTAATCCGACGACGAGCAGCGGATAGAACGCGCCCGCGACGAATCGCGGATCGAGATCACCGAGCCGTGCCTCGACGGCGATCGCACCGAACCGGACAAAGAGGTAGAGCCCGATCAGCGCACCGGCCAGCACGAACGCGTGTCGAACGCGCGGAGAAACCAGCGCTCGAGGTTCGGTCCGCGACGTTACATGGCCAATGAGCATCACTCCCGGAAGGAGTCCGAGCATCGCGAGGTGAACCGGCGGGCCACCGTCGTCGCGGTCATCGCCGTCGTCGCCGTCGTCGCCGTTCAGATCGATGATCGTCACCCAGCCGTCGGAATCGAAGCCGCGGTCGTTTCCCAGATGGTCGCGCGAGACGCTCGAGACGTATCGGCGATCCATGAACTCGCGTTCGACGTATCGCTGGGAGTCCTCAGCGCTAGTGACCGTGTGGCTGAGCCGAAACCAGTCCCAGTGTTCCCGGTGGGTCTGCATCGCCGTCCACTGGTCGTCGCTGTCAGGGGACGCGTAGGCTCGAATGTGGTGGCGCGAGCCGAGGTACTCGCCGTCGTGTAACTGGTAGCTCTCGTCGAGCCACGTCCCGCCGGTCGGATCGTGGCCCATGGCGACGTAGGCGTACCGAGTCGAGCCGTCGGCGCTCCCCCAGGCCGTTTCCGTCCCGACGACATCCTCGGCCGCCGTAGCGCTGACGTCTTCCTGTTCGGGTACGGTTTCGTTCCAGCCGCCGCGGCTTCGCTCCTCGAGATGTCGACGCGTCTCCGCCGGATCGCCAGCGACCACCACGTTGATCGCGAGCGTCCGCTCCTCGAACGTCGTCGCACTGCTCGTGTACGGCCACAGCGACGAATCCTCGTCCACCGTCACCAACTGCTCCTGTCGATCGACCGCGGTGTCGCTCGAGGACGACGTCGCGGCCGATCCGAGGACAAGCACGACGAGTACGAGGGCCAACGCCCCCAGCGCGATCAGCGTCCGTCGATCGATGGTCGGTCACCTCCGTCGGTACGTGTTCGAGTTGACATCGTAGCGAGCGACGGGGCCGGTCCCGTCCGTTGCGTTACGTGCCATCCTGTCCGTTTCGCATATAGGTCTTCTCGTCCCTTCCGTCAGTGCTCCTATCGGTGAAATTCACGGTTTTCTATCGATCGGAAGAACCGAACGAACTGGCTGAAACCGAACTGGAATCGACCGCGTCAACTCCGGTCTTCCTCGGAGAACCGCCACGGACTCTCGACATCCGTCGCGGCCTCGTCCTTCGAGAGCGGGACGTTGTGGTAGAGCTGCTCGAGGTGATCCATCGTGTACTCGACCGCGTAGCGTTCGACGCCCGCTCTGGTCTCGCGATCGGTCGCCAGACAGGTCTCGATGGCGTCGACCATCGACTCGAGATCGCCGTATTCGAACCGTTCGCCGTTATCGGACCCGATCGTGTGATCGAACGGCGGAACGTCGGCGGCGGCGACGGGCGTGCCACAGGCGTTGGCCTCGAGCGTCGAGAGGCCGAGCGTGTCCGCGGTCGAAGCGGTCACGAAGGTATCGATCGAGGAGTAGAAGGCAGGCAACTCCTCCCGGGGGAGGAACGATCGGATCTCGACGTTCTCCGGTGCGTCTCGCTCGAGACAGTCGCGGTAGGGACCCTCACCGACGATGACGAAGTCGTACTCCGGTAGTTCCTCGGCGGCACGCAGGATCTCGCTGACGTTTTTCTCCATGCTGAGCCGACCGCTGTAGCCGATCACCGTTCGGTCGGAGTACCACTCGCCTGCGGTCGGCTGGAAGAAGTCCATGTCGATACCCACAGGGAGTTGGACGTGTTCGACGTTTCGATCGATCCGTTCGGTCGAAGCGGTCACCACGTCGAAGCTCTCGAGGAACGCGTTCTCGACGGGAACGTACAGTTTCGAGAGCAATCCTGCCACCGACTCGAGTTTGACGTTCTGGTGGAAGTACTCCTCGAGCGGGGTGTGGTGCGTGTAGATCGTCGGGAGGTCGTGTTTCCAGGCGTAGTACCGCCCGAGGACGCCGATCGGTGCGGGGCCGTGGCAGTGAACGACATCGAGTTCGGGGAGCGTCGACGGCCGTCGGGTGAGGGGGATCCGATAGCCGGCGTAAAACGGGTTCGGCAGTGATTTGACCGGGACCTCGCGATCGCCGGGCTCGTAGTCGCCGTCGGGGTAGACGACGTACACCTCGTGGCCCTTTTGTTCTAACTCCTCGCGCCAGAGCTTGATCGTGTACGTTACGCCATCGATCTCGGGGAAATAACTGTCCGTGAAGAATCCGATTTTCATTCAGGCCACCTCCTGGTACAGCGACTGGTATTGCGTCGCGACCGTCTCGAGCGAGAACTCCTCGCTCCGTCTGGCCGCGTTCGATCCGAGCCGGTCCCGGAGTTCGGCGTCTTTGAGCCGCTCGAGAGTAGCCTCGAAGGCATCCACGCCCGCCCCCGAGACCTTCAGGCTGTCCTCGCCATCCGCGAGCCACGAGAACGTCTCGATGTCGCGGACGAGCACCGGTTTCCCGGCGGCCATCGCCTCGAGCAACGCGATTCCCTCGTTTTCTTCGTGAGTGGGAAAACAGAAAATGTCGCCCGCCGCGAACGCACCGCGGATGTCGTCGATGTAGCCGGTGAACGTACAGTTCGCCGGGGACTCCTCGATCAACCGCGTCGTCTCCCGGCCCTTCAGGGAGAGGTCCAGCGGGCCGAACCACGCGAAATCCAGTTCGGGCAGCCGGCGGGCCAGTTCGACGAACGTCTCGAGGCCCTTGCGCTTGATGACGTGGCCGACGAGGAAAACGGTCGGCGACTCAAGGTCGTAGCGCTCGCGGTACTCGGCCTCGAGCGATTCGAACCCCGCGAGTTTCTCGCGGTCGACGCCGTTCGAGATGACCGTCGTCGGCACGTCGGTGTACGTCTCGAGCAGCCGCCGGTTGTACTCCGACGGACAGACGAGCGCGTCGGCCAGTCCGTAGGCCCACCGGAGGTACGGTTTGAGCGGCTTGGCAAGCGCGTTCGTGAACCGAAAGCTCTCCCCGAAGTCCTCGGCGGTCACGTGCGTGTGCGCGATGACGGGAATATTTCGTCGCCGCGCTCGCGTCGCATACCAGACCGAGCGCGGTCCCATGAGGTTACAGTGAAAGACATCGGCCTCGAGTGTCGGCTCGGTCGTGTACGTGAGGTCCAGTCGGTCCAACATTTTCCGCTGGTGGACGACGGACTCGTGAATGCCGCCGGTGACGTGCGCTTCGAGTTCGAAGTAGTGGCTGATCTTCATACCGGACTCCCCCTGATCGGTGCGGGTACAGTTACCCCCTCGAGACCGTCGCCGCGAACCGGCGAGCGGTGTCCTCGTCGCCGTCCGAGCACGGCGTTACTCGACTTCGATCCACGGCACCTCCATGAGCGCCGGGATGTGCGTCTCGATGTGGTGTTCCCAGACACCCTCCTCGCCGAACGCCTCCCCGTGGTCCGCGGTCACGACAACGGTGCCGTCCAGCTCCGAGGCCACGTCGGCGACGGACTCGAGGGCGATCCGCAGGTTCTCCTCGTAGAGTTCCATAGCCGCCTCTCGAGTGCCGTTCTTGACGAGGTCGGCGGGGTCGAGTTCGAGCCAGAGGCCCGCCTTCTGGGCGAGTTCGCTGCCCTCGAGTGTGTTCTCCACCTTCGGGCGGATCGTATCGCCGAGCGAGGAGAGAGTCCCGCCACCGCCGTCGGTTTCCTTCTCGGCTTCTTCCTGTTTCCGGATCCCCTTCTGGATCTGTTTGAGCTTCTGGCCCTTGCCGCGGGAGAGGTAGGGCGCGTGTGGCTGCATGTAGTGGAGTACCGTCCGATCCGCCGTCTCGACCGCGTCCTGATTTTCGTGGAACGCCTCCGCCAGACTGTCCGGGGGGACCGTCCCGAGGTCGTCGTCCCAACCGGACTTCCACACGTCGAAGACGTCGCTGATGTGCTCCGAGGCGGTCCACTCGTAGTCGCAACTGGCTCCCCACTTCAGTTCGTTCAGCGGAATCCCCAGGTCGTTAATAAATGGATTCCCCGAGAAGTACGCGATATCGTGTTCGTCGGTAAATGTCCGATAGGCCCACTCCGGAGTCGACGAACCGGTGCTCCAGCGCTTTTCTAACGTCCCGTCGAGGTACTCATCATATACGTCGCTGAATACGTCGTACCGGCACGCATCCAGCACCAGACAGTAATCCCAGTCCGACTCGAGGAAGTGCTGGTCCTGCATTAGTTGCCGCTACCTTTCGAGTCGACCTACGTATTCTTATTGGTTCCCGGAAAGTCACCAAAACCGGCCCTATTCCCCGGTACCTCTCCGATATCGCCCTGCCGTGTCAGTCCGCTCGCTCGTCGAGCCGACGCGTCACTCGAGATAGCCCAGCTCCCGCAGCCGATCGCGGGTCTCCTCGTCGGCTTCCTCGAGGGCGTCCGCCGCGTCGTCGGTCTCCGTCGGGTCGTCCCACGCGCCGCCGACCCCTTCCTCGAAGCGAGCCAGCGCCCGTTCGGTCGCAGCGACGATATCGTCGTCGGCCGGATCGACCGATGTTCGCTCCACGGGGTCCTCGTCGAGCCGGTACCCCTCGTCGGGGATGCGGTCCGCGCGGACGTACTTCGCATCCGTGCTCCGGGCGGCGCGCAGCCGCGAGTAGGCGCGGTGATCGTCCGGGAGATGGATGCCGGCCTCGCTCGCTTTCTCCTCTAAGTGATGCAGTTCGATGACCGGCTGGGCGTACTCGACGAACGCGTAGTCGTCCCCCTCTCCCTCGATGACGGCGCGCTGGCCGGCGTCGGGATCCGAAGCCCCTTCGAACGCGCGATACTCGCTCGAGAGCAACGAGCGCGTCGCGTCGCGGGCGACAACGCGGTCGGAATGACCGTCGCCATCCGTCCGGCCGACTGCATCGGGATCGACATCCAGCAGGTCGAGCACCGTGTGATAGCAATCGAGCAACTCGACGAGGTCGTCGCGCCGGTCTGCCTCGAGGTCGGGATGTTTGACCAGCAGCGGGACGTTGATGAGCTGGTCGTAGAGGGCGAACTCGTGGCCGTAGAGGTCGTGTTCGCCATGGAGTTCGCCGTGGTCGGCCGCAACGACGACGGTCGTCTCCTCCCACTGGCCAGTCTCGCGGAGCCAGTCGAACAGGCGGCCGAGTTCGGCGTCCATGTGGGCAATTTCGGCGTCGTAGAGGCCGCGAATGTCCTCCCACTCGTCGTCGTCGATATCGCGCGCCCCCGAATTGAACTCTTTGGAGTTCTGGCAGACGTCGTCGGGATTGACGCCGGGGGCGAACTCCTCGCGGTACTCCTCGGGCGGGTAGTATGGCAGGTGGGCGTCCATCAGATTGACGAAGGCGAACCAGCCATCGTCGCTCTCGCTGTCGTCGATGAAGGACCTGGTCCGATCGATTACCGACGGCGTCTTCGAGTCTGCCCCCTCGCCGCTGGCGAGTTTGGAGTGGGCCATCGCGCCGAGGTGGACGAGCTTCGACGCCAAATCGCGGAGGTAGTCGTTGTCGTTGACGGTCTGCCACGCGCTGGCCAGCGGCCCCGAGAGCACGTCGCCGGGGAGAACCTCGAAGAACGAGTCCTGGTGGCCGAACCCGTCGGTGAGGCCGGTGTAGGGGGTTATCCAGGCGTTAGAAGAGTAGCAGGCCGTGTCGTAGCCGGCCGCCGACAGGGTCGACGCGAGGGTCGTCTCGTCGTCGAGATACGGACTCCCCTGATCGGCTCCGTGCTGGCTCGGATACCGGCCGGTAAACAGCGAGGCGTGAACCGGAAGCGTCCATGGCGCGGGCGCGACCGCCGATTCGAAGACGGTCGCCTCCTCGGCGAACCGCGACAGCTCGGGCGTCGTCTCCCGCTCGTACCCGTAGGGCTCGAGCCGATCCTTCCGGACCGTATCCAGAACGACGAAGAGGACGTTCGATTGCGGTGTCCTGTCCATTACTGGCCTCACTTTTCTCCACGCCAATAAATCGATTGAAGGGGAGGGCAGCCACCCGTCACGGCCGCGCTCCCCGCTCGGCGATGATCAGATGTTTCAAGGGAACTGACGATTCATACCAGCCATGGACGAGCGAAATCGTCGGGCGTTCATCGTCGGAGCCGTCGGGACGATCGCGGTCTTTGCCGTCCTTTTTTTCGTCGTCGGCGCGCGCGACATCCTCGACTCGTTGCTGTCGGCGGAGCCGTCGCTGGTCGCCGCGACGTTCGCGCTCGCGCTCTGCTGGCTGGCCGCCTGGAGCCTGATGCTCCGGACCGTCCTCGCCGCACTCGGCATCGATATCCCGGTCGGCAAGTCGTTTTTCATCTACGCCGGTGCCGTCTTCGCGAACAACGTCACCCCGTTCGGGCAAGCCGGCGGCGAACCGGTCGCGGCGCTGCTCATCTCGAAGACCTCCGATGCCCGCTACGAGACCAGCCTCGTCGGCATCGCGAGCGTCGACGTCCTCAACGTCGTTCCCTCGATCTCGCTCATCCTCGTCGGCGTCGGCTACTACGCGACCACCGCCGCGCTCGGCGATCACCTCGTGACGGCGGTCGGTTCGGCGGTCGTGCTGATCGCGGGAATCGTCATCGCCTTAGGGCTCGTCTGGCGGTACCACCAGGCGATCGTCGACCGGCTTCCCGGAATCGTCGCCCCCCGACTCGGCCGGCTCGGGCTCGAGCGCTTCGAGTCCGAGACGCTCGAGGAGGACATCGCCGACCGACTGGGACGATTCTTCGAGAACATCGAACGCGTGGCGACGGATCGGTGGCGACTGTCCGCCGTCGTCGGGCTGTCGCTGTGTGGCTGGCTCTTTCAGGTCGCCGCGCTCATGGCAGCGTTTGCCGCGCTTGGGACCCCCGTTCCGCCGTACGTCCTGCTGTTCGTGATCCCGCTGGCGAACCTCGCGGGCGCTGCGCCGCTACCGGGTGGACTCGGCGGGATCGAGGCCGCGTTCGTCACGCTGCTCGTTCCGACGACCGGAATCCAGGCGTCGGTCATCACCGCGGCCGTCCTCATCTTCCGCGGTGCGATCTACTGGATGCCGATCCTGATCGGCGGCCTGGCCGTGTCGGCGTTCGGCGTCCGGGCGGTGCGGTGACTCCGATCGGCGGACGATCGATCGGACAGTGAGTGACTGACTGCCAGCGAAGACGACCGACCGCTCCAGTCACCTCCCATCGAGACGACCGAGCGGTTAATTTCCGTTCGGCCCCGATGATTGATCGACCGGCATGTACCGAGACGGTCACTCCGGATTCAACGCCCTGCTGTATGCCCCATTCCTGCCGGTGGTGAGCAGTATCTGGTCGCTCGAGCTGGCGCTGGTCGGGGCGCTCGTGGCCGTCGGCGTGGCCAACCTCCCGGATCTCGATGAGCCGCTGCCGTGGCTCCAACACCGCGGGCCGACGCACACCGTCTGGTTCGCCGTCCTCGTCGGGCTGATCGCCGGCGTCGGAACCGCCCTCGCGGTGCCCTCGAGTCCGGACGCGTTCGCGTTCGGGCTCGTCGTCGGCACCGGCGGGATCCTCGCCCACCTCGCCGGTGACATCGTCACACCGATGGGAATCAGCCCGTTCGCCCCCGTCTGGCGAGCCCACGTCACGCTCGACTGGTTCAAATCCAAGAACGGCCGGATCAATCGCGCGTTCCTGCTCGCCGGTTCGGCCGCCCTGTTCGCGTCACTGCTTCTCACGGTGTGGCTGCCGACAGCGGCGGTTCCGACGGGGTAACCGACCACACAGGTCCTGCGGTCACGGCTGCCGTGAATCGTGTCTCGGGCTCGAGGCTTCAGCGAATCGACGGGAGTTCGTCCGCGCCCCACGCAAGGATGCCGATCGATGCGGCCCAGAGCACTACTGTCGCGGCCGGACTGTGAACCGCCAGCCCGGGGCTCCAGCTCGTCCGGAGGGGGAACAGCCAGTCGATCCCCTTCGGCGAGAGCGAGTCGATCGCAAGATGCGAGCCGATCGTGAGCCCGACGGCGACTGCGACACCCCGGCCACGCCAGTCCTCTCGATTCAGCCGTCGGCCGACCGCGTAGCCGCCGATGACGATTGCGAGGGCGAACAGGGGCGTGTGGGTTATGCCGCGGTGAACGAACGGCCATTCCAATCCCGCGGGAAAGAGGAAGTCCGCGTCAGGGAGGAGGCCGAAGACGAGACCGATCCGCGGGTCTTCGTCGGTGAGTCCGCGGACGAGGGCGTAGCCGACGAACGCGTGGGTCGCGAACGCGCCCGCGAGGAACAATCCGCGTTCGAGTTCCATCGCGTACTGATTCGATCGATCCCATTACGTAACTTATGATTCTCGGACGCCGGATCGACGCGTACGAACGCGGTCGACGCTGCCGTCGAACCAACAGTGCTTACATTCGGGACCGACTACGAACCGGGCATGGATCCGTTGCAAACCGAGGGACTACCGCCCTGGCTCGAGTCGATGTTCACGTCGGAACTCGCGTTAGCGGTGTTCTTCGGTATCTGCGTTCTCGAGGGGGCGATGCTCCTGCGGTTCATGCCGAGCGAACTCGTCGTCCCGGCCGCGCTGGCGCTGATCGGCTCGTCGATCCCAGAGGTGATCGCGATCGTCGCCATCGCGGTCGTCGGAACGACGGTCGGCCAGTTCTGTCTCTTCTGTCTCGTCCGTCGCGCCGGTCGGGAGTACGTCCTGCAAAAGCGCTGGTTTCCCATCACCGAGTCGCGACTCGAGCGATTCGACGGCTGGTTCGATCGCTGGGGCGGCCTGGCCGTTCCCGTGAGCAATACGATGCTGTTCGTTCGCGGACTGCTGACCGTCCCCGCCGGGCTCTCGGAGATGGACGGCCGCTCGTTCGTCGCGCTGTCGGCGATCGGCTCGCTGTCCTTCCAGACGATCCTCGCGTCCCTCTACCTCGCCGGCGGCCATCTGTTGGCGTGACCGAGCGGCGGATCCGGCCCTCGTCAACGCCTGCTTCTCAGTACCGCTTCGCGTTTCTGATTCACCGAACTACAAAATCGAAAACTGCTCTCGTCTCGTCTCAGTTCCCGCCCTGTCGGTAGACGGGCAGCCGGAATCGGACGCCTCTGTCGCGGAGCTGCCACCTGATCTCGGTGCCGACCCACGTCAGGCCCGTCAGGAGCGCGACGCCGATGGCGGCGAACTCCGAAGATCCCATCCAGACCGGGCTGACGAAGAGGAGGGCGTTGTAGATCCGGTGTGGAAGGAGCGACTCGATGAGATCACCGAGGAATCCGAGGGGATTAAAGCCGAAGCCGTCTCCGCCACCGCCGCCGCCACCGCTGCTCTCGGCTTCAGTTCGGTTCTCGAGGCCGAGTGACTGGGCGCTCTGGCCGCTCTCGCTTTCGTCACCGGTCTCGAGGCGCTCGGATTCGTAGGGGAGGCTGGAGCCGACCTCCCAGACGATCTCGCCGGACTGATTGACCTCAATGACCCGGTTGCCGTGGGTGTCGGAGATCAGCGTGTTCCCGTTCGGAAGTCGGTCTGCGTCCCGGGGCCACTGGATCTGATCGTCTTCCCAGAGCCAGGTCTGGGTCCATTCGCCGTCCTCGCGCTGGAACTCCTTGATCTGTGCGTTCTCGGAGTCGGCGACGAGGATGGCCGGGCCGCCCTGACTCTCGGGGATGAAATCAGGGTTGTGCTGTTCGTGGAGGACGTCGTGCTCGTTTTCGCTCCCGAGCGTCCAGTCCTCGAGCAGGCCCTCCTCCCGATCGAGGAAGACGACCTGATCTTGATTGCGCAGACTGGCCATGATCCGGCCTTCCATCTGGCCCTCCTCGATGTACTCGACGTCGTTAATGTGTGCCCAGTCGCGGGGCCAGGAGTGGCCGCCCTCGAGCGGGAAGTCGCTCTGGGCGTCCCAGAGCCAGTTGACGACCTCCGTCTCGGTGTTGACGATGAACACCTGGTCGGCGACCATGTCGGCGACGACGAAATGGGTCTCGTTGATGCGATCGATGTCGTGCCACTCGCCGGCGTACTCCTTGTAGTCGTAGCGCTCGTAGATGACCTCGACCTCGCCGGTCTCGAGGTCGGCCCGCTCGATGACGTTGCGGGTACACGGCGGCGCGCCGCAGTTAGCGCCTTCCGTGTGAATCGTGTCCGTCGCGGCGTACTCGACGGTCAGCGGGTCGCCCTCGACGGGGTCCGCGTCGAAGTACTTGGTCCGCGAGTTGTTGTAGTAGAGGACCTCGCCGTTGGGCTGGTAGGCCGTAATCGTCCCCGCACGGCCCGATTCGGTGACGACGGTGTGATTATCCGTCTCCGGTGCGTCCGGAACGTCTTCTTTCGACGCCGTCGAAACCCCACCGCCCGCCGCGCTGACGACGACGGCGGCCGTAATGAGAATGAGTACCGCAAACGCGACCCGGAGTCTGTTTCTCGTAATCTCCGAGCGGACGCGCTCGAGCGAGGGGAGCGATCGGTCGGTCACGGTTCGGTCTCCATATCGTTTCGGAGCGCCGTTTGGGGAACCATCGTCTTCCGTTTTCGAATCGAGATATTAGTACTTTTTTTAACTCGACCGCAACTCGAGGGTCCGATCGACTGGACCAACCGAGGGAACGCCCGGACGGACGAGACGGGCCGAGGGCCGATTCGACTCACTGGTGTGTGGGTCACGCGTCATCCTGGGCCTGCGTGGTGAGGACGGGAACCGGCGAGGTACGGATCACGCGCTCGGTGAAGCTCCCGAGCAGGTGCCGGTCGAGGCCGGTGTGGCCGTGCGTTCCCATCACGACGAGATCGATATCCTGCTCGTCGGCGTAGGCCGTGACCTCGCGGGGCACCGACCCCGCGGCGATGGTGGTCGTGACGTCGTCGACGCCTGCTCGCGTGGCGCTCGTCGCCGCGTCGTCCAGGACCGACTGGACGTTTTCCTCGAGCTGTTCGGGAAGTTCTGCCGAGCCCGCGTCGATGACCTCCGGGAGTTCGTCGACGACGGACAGCAAGTGGAGTCGCGCGCCGTGTCGGTGGGCAACCGTCGACGCCAGTTCGAGCGCCGCCGTCGCGTGGTCGCTTCCGTCGGTCGGAACGAGGATGTCCGTGTAGGGAAACGTTGGCGACACCTCGTCGGCGGCGCGGACGGTCAACACCGGAACGGCGCTTCTGTTCACGACGTGATCCGTGACGCTCCCGAGGACGTACTCCCCCAGTCCGCGCCGTCCGTGGGCCCCCATCGCGACGAGATCGAACTCGTCGGCGGTGGCGTGCTCGGCGATCACTTCTCGTGGATCGCCCTGAACAACGGTCGTCACCACGGATACGCCGCGGTCCTCGGCCATCGCCGCGGCGTCGGAAACGATGTCGTTTCCCTCTCCCTCGAGTACGTCGACGATGTCGTCGCCGAGGCGCGTGAGGCTCGGTTGGTTCGTGTCGGCAACGTTGAGCAGGTGAACGGTCGCCTCCCGATCGTCGGCGACGTCGAGTACGTGCTCGAGGGCGGCCGTCGCGGAATCGCTCCCGTCGGTTGGGACGAGGATACGAGTGGACATGGCGGAGCGTTTGGGATGGATCCGCTTATCAGTTGTTGGTAGTATGATTTTTTTATTCAGAGTTGGTCGTGAAACTCGCGCTCAGTATAGGGCAAAGAGTGTGCACTCACCGCGAGCGACCGAAGGGAGCAAGCGGGCCGACGACCAACTCAACGGGGAGGGAGGAGTGCTTTTCATCGAAGTCTTGCCGAGGGTGCGGCGAGGCCGCGCCCGCAGCGCAAAAGTTCGGTATGCATCGGCTCTATTGGATCCACAGAGGGCAACTGATTTCATTGTTTGATGGCTTGTTCAACATTGTAGACTGCTGCAGCGAGTGAAATCTCACGGAACTGGCGATACCATGCACGCGCTCGGACGGCAGAGCCGTACGAGCGCTTGATAACTGAGTTCACGGTTTCACAGATCGAGCGCTAATTGTACAGGTTGTCCTCGATCCGTGCGTTGTGTGCGTGATCGTAGGGTGGGAAGACGCGCTGTTTGATCAGCGGTCTCACGTCTTCAGATCGAAGTTCTTCGCGGAAGCTCATGTCGTAGCCTTTGTCAGCGGCGAGGCTGAGCAGGTCGCCGGCGTTGCGCCGGGTGACCTGCGGCCCGCTGTTGGTTCCATTGGGCCACTTCGTACTGCAGTGGATGTCGATAACCGCGCAGGGCGCGGTATCGACAAGAAACGTCGCCTGTATCGTCTGTATTCCTCGGTCACAGCGTTTGAGATGGTGAGTTAAGGCCTGTCGGCGGTCGAAGTATGTGGCGTCGATAGCGGCGTGACCGGACTGCTCGAGCAGCTCCGACGAGAGTCGGAGCAGCTCTCGCCAGATATGCATTAGCGCTCGGTCAAAGGACTTGCAGAGTGCGGAGGGGCCAGGGAACTCGCCGCGCTCGATCTTGAGCGCGGCTCGTAGCCGCTCCATCTCTTCGGCCTAATCGAGGACTTCTTCGAGCGTCGCTTCCATGTGAAGCCGGGGAAAATGCAGGACAGAGTGCTTCCAGCTGGCAACTCCGTTGCCGGCAGGGTGGCTGATCTGCATCAGCGCTGCATCAGTAAGTTTTCGTGCAATCGACACAACCTGTTCAATGAAGTGAAAGAGAATCTTTTGCACAAAGCTTCCTCTTCCACTTCAATTCAATCATTCTAACGACTTACCCCGACGCTGTCGGTGTATTTCATAGTACCGCGAACTTCTCGAGGCGATTGCCCTCTTTGAACTCTACTCCGGGGCGCTCCTCTTGGATGGCCCGCCAGCGGATCCGTCGAGTAGAAGAGAGGACCTTGATCGGACAGACCCTCACGTTACCCGACACGGTTGCTCGAGACGCCGCGTGGATTGATACCGATCTCATCGAGAACGGTGACCGGATTAACGCCATGGACATCCGTATTGCGGCAACTGCGCGTGCGAACGATATGGTGCTTATCGCACCGGATGCTCGTTTCAATCGAGCCCCTGACCTGAACGTCCATAATCCAAGAGAGGAAATAGGTCAGCAATTTTGAAGTTATAAAAAGATCGTATAAAAGGAGAAAATTGGAACTTTAAGGAGGAGACGCGGAGCCAGCTCATCCACTCACCGGCGACTGTTCGGTCATGCTCTCACCGCTGAGACGCCCTTCGACGAACGCAAACAGCGAGTCGAGGCCGATCGCCAGTAACGCTCCGGGAATCGCACCTGCGAGCAGTTGGGCCGTGTCAAAGAGTGAGATACCGGTGATGACCCAGACACCAAGACCGCCGCCACCGATGAAGAATGCGAGGTACGCAGTACCCACGTTGAGGACGGCACTTGTCCGGATGCCGGCGAAGATGACGGGGACAGCTAGTGGGAGTTTAATCTTTCGCATAATCTGATTTTCCGTCATTCCCATCCCACGTGCTGCCTCAACAGTGCTCTCATCGACGTTCTCGAGGCCGGCGACGGTATTGGTCAAGATGGGAAGAAGTGCATAGGTGAACAGTCCAACCAGTGCAGGTAGGAAGCCTAGACCGAGCAGGGGGAAGATAAGCGCGATGATAGCGAGCGTCGGTATCGTCTGTGAGACGTTGCCAAAACCCATTATGATAGATTTCGAGCGTTCGTTTCGTGTCGCAAGGATGCCCAGCGGGACTGCGACGACAATCGCTAACGTTACCGACACGAGGACGAGCGTCAGATGTTCCCCTAAGAGTCCGAGAAACTCGTCGAAGTGCGTCACGAGGTAAGTGTATGCTGCTGCGAGTGTATCGAGTAGTCCCATGATGTTACACCTCTCCGTTTGATTGATGCGCGCGAATCGCTGACTCCGTGACAACGCCCACGACATCATCGTCTTTGACGACCGGCAGCGACTTTGTGTCGACTTCGATCATCCGCGAGAGTGCAATGTCGACTGTATCGGTTGGAGTGACGTACTGGCCACCGGTTCCATCAGCGAGCGCCGCAGTCGAGTTGACTTCGGTGTCGTTGATGGATCGGGTCGCGGTCTGTTCGGCCGCGGGTATCTGCTCCGACATGATGTCTCGAACAGGGGTGATCTGAAGCTCTTTGAGTGTACGGTCGGCACCGATGAACTCCTTGACGAAATCATTGGCCGGATCGTGGAGAATTTCCTGTGGTGACCCGTATTGCACGAGTTCACCAACGTCGAAGATCGCAATCTTATCACCCATTTTTAACGCCTCGTTGATGTCGTGTGTGACGAAAAGGATTGTCGTGTCGATTCGTGCTTGAATCTCGAGGAACTCGTTCTGCAGTTCCTCGCGAGTGATAGGATCAAGTGCACCGAACGGTTCGTCCATCAGGATGACATCGGGGTCTGCGGCGAGTGCGCGAGCGACGCCGACCCGCTGCTGTTGGCCGCCGGAGAGTGCAGTGGGATACTGGTCACGGTACGTCGTCGGTGGGAGGTCCATCAACTCAAGCAGTTCGTTGACACGGTCGTCGATATGTGACTGATCCCAGCCCTTGAGTTCAGGCACCGTTGCGATGTTTTCGCCGACGGTCATGTGATCAAAGAGCCCGATTTCCTGAATCACGTAGCCGATATCTCGACGGAGATTGACTTTGTCGAGGTCCTGTACGTCAGTGCCGTCGTAGTAGACTGTCCCCTCCGTTGGGTCTTGCATCCGGTTGGCAAGTGTCATCGTCGTGGTCTTCCCACAGCCGGAGGGGCCGACGAAGACCGTTGTCGTTCCACATTCGACCTCGAAGCTAACATCTTTGATGGCGACCGTCTGATCCGAGTATATCTTGGTGACGCTATCGAATTCAATCATCGTGTCCGATGCCTCTGTCGTGTCTGTCGTGTTCGTATCAGTCATACTATTATCCTCTGGATGAGTCGTGTTCCGAGCGTCGGTTCGATGTCTTCGCCATTCTTGAGTCTGAACACCTGTTCGAGGACGCGAAAGGTGTAGTCGAAGGCCAGCGCAAGCAACGATACTATAATCGTCGAGACGACGATAGCCGCCGGGTAGGCCTCGCTGATGCCGTTGAAGATGGGGTCACCGAGGTTATTCGCCCCGATGAACGCACCGATTGCGGCGATGCCGACGAGGATGACGACGGCATTGCGCACGCCCGCCATGATGACCGGAATCGCCTGGGGGAGTTGGAGTCGCCAGAGACGCTGTGTCTTTGTCATACCCATTCCATGTCCGGCTTCGATAGTCGCCTCGTCAACCTGTGTGAGGCCCAAATAGGTGTTCCTGATTATAGGTAACTGGGCGTAGAGTACGAGTGCGATGACAACTGGAATTTCTCCGATTCCGACGAGCGGAATCAATAGCCCGAATAGGGCGATGCTTGGAACCGTCATCATCATACTCGCACTCCAGAGGATGCCCTTCCCAAGGCGGTCATTGTAGGTAGAGAGCACTCCGAGTGGAACACCGAGGACGAGTGCGAGCCACACCGAGTCGATGACGACGATGACGTGATTAACGAGCAACTCCCAGAGGAGTGTCTTATTTTTGAAGAAATACTCCATGGACCCATCCACGATCAATGGCAGCAAATCGATAAGAACTGACATCATAGCACTCCCGTCTCGCGCAGATACTCTTTGGCCACTGTCTGTGGGTTTATCTTGTCGATTGCGACTCGCTTGTTGAGCTTTCGTATCTGGTCGGTGGTGAGTACCTTGCTAGTTGCGTTCAGTGGTTCGCGAATTGATGGGTTGGACTCAAGCGTCGGCACTCGTACCATCGGCGCCGCGTTGTAGACCGGGAAGAACTGCTTATCGTCTTCGAGCACCTGTAAGTCGAACTGCAGGATGCGCGGGTCGGTGTTGAAGCCAACACCAATATCGGCTTCGCCCTTCCCAACAACCTGATATAACAGCCCGGAGCCGATGTTCTTGATATTGACTTGTGCGTTATCATCGAATCCATAGTGCTTAATGAGCCCCGGCCAGCCATCCGACCGACTCTGGAACTCGGCGTTCAATGCCACTGTAATTTGCTTGTCCGTCTCGTTAAGATACGATGCGAGCCCTGACAGCGACTTCAAATTGGTCTGTTTCGCCCATTCGGGGTTCGCCATGAGGACGTAGGTGTTGTTGAGGGGTGCCCGTTGCAAGAACGTGAGATCGTGTTCCGTTTCGAACTCCTGTTTTACCTTCTTGTAGAGCTTTTCGGGGTCGGAGATGACTTCATCGTTTTTCGGTGGAAGGGTTTGCCAAGCCGTGCCCGTATATTCCCAGTACAGTTGAATCTCACTGGCGTCTACTGCCTGAAAGTTCGTCGTGGAGCCACCGAGACCGACCTGGTCGCCGATATTGAGATCAGTATTCGTAGTAAGCGACTCGTACGCGAGATAGCCGAGAATCTCTTGTTCAGTGAACCGCTTTGAACCAACCTTGATTGAATCACTCCGCAACTGTGTCGCAAGGGTGAGACACCCGGCTGTCACCCCGCCAGCCGCTGTGGCGGCGAGCCCACCTCCCTTCCTGAGTAGGCCTCGCCGTGTGTTTTGAATTGGCACATCGAGTTATTCTGGGATAAAAACCCTAAGTATTGACCCATACTAATCAATCATTTATAAACAAAGACAATGATAGAGATGTGAACAGGGAGTCTGCTCGACAGAATGTGAGCAAAACGTGCATGCCCTATTGTGAGAGACGGTCGCTACCTCCGAGGGGAGTTGATCTTGTTGCGACGGGATCGCCGGACTGGATTCTTGACACGGGCAGTTTTGATCGCATCAGGAGCGACTTCGGCCGAGACAGTCGACATGCCATCAGTGGCCTTCGTGATGATCTCACCGCGTGGTCCGGCGACCAGACTCTCGCCTGCGTGACGCCGTCCGGATTGGGTGCCGGCGTGGTTTGAGCCAACGACGTAGCAGGTCTGGTCGAGTGCCCGGGTACGGCAGAGAAGTCGCCAATCATCGTCGAACGACTGGCGCCACGCTGCACTGACGGCGATGAGATCACAGTCCGCCTCGTCGTACTCAAGTGCAAGCTCGGGGAAGTTCAGGTCGTAGCAGAGCAGCAACCCGACCTGTCCAGCTGACGTGTCAACGGTTGTTGGTTCAGTTCCAGCCACAAACTGCGCTACTTCGTCTCCCCATAGCTGTTGCTTCCGGTAGGTCGCCTTGACGCCGTGGTCGGAGACGTATACGAGCGAGTTGTAGACGTCATCGCCGGCGGCTTCGGGAAGTCCGACAACCAAATCGACGCCGGTGTTGTGGGCAATCGTCTGGACACGTTCTGTCACGGGTCCCGGAACCGCTGATTTCGCTGTCGGGACGCTGTCGAGGTCATAGCCGGTTACACAGAGTTCGGGGAAGACAGCGAACGCGGTCGACGCTGGAAGTTGTTCGGTAAGCTGTTCGATGCGGTCGAGGTTCGTGTCGACGTTGCCGACATTCGGTTCGAACTGGCAAGAAGCGATACGTGCGTTGGTCATAACTGACTGAATTGCCTCGTTTGAGAATGCATGCGGATGACTGGATTCGTGAGTAGGGTAATTCTTGACACATACATCTTCAATGCTTAAATGAATTCCAACTCTGATAGGTAATTATCAGTTCACTGTTATGTGGTAGGCTTCCCTCCGAGATACCTCTCAGAGTCGAGAAGCAGTTATTTTCCCGTCAGGTATTGAGAGCCTGTTACGATTGGCAACGGGTCACCGATACTACCGTGCTCACTGGACGATCGAAGACTGGTACAAAGTACTTGAAAACTGGCTGTCGGAGCAAAGAGTGGCACCTCGAATCGTGGGGAGCGCATGGGGGTCTTGATGAGTGTCTACTCGGTAATTATGTGGAACGTTTTGGAGTTGCGAGAGTTTGCTCGTGGCGAGTCAAACCGCTCACTCGACGTATTTCTCACCAAACCGAACGGACAATTTTGGATATTTTCCCAGAATTGTCCTACAATGAAGGCAAAGAGTAGGCAATCGCGGTTGCGAGGGTGGGCAGTTGCCTCGGTCGCAGTTCTGGTCCACCAAAGGTGGGCGACGATGTAGAAAGGGCTCAAAACTGTAAATTTGGCCGGAGAGATACGAACGACACTCTAGATCCGTCTGGGGAAGAGACAGGACTACAGTCGTGGCGTCAACTGCCCCCGGTCCTTGTGGTCGGGGCTTGTCGAGGGACTCCCCCTCTAGCGGGCAGAAACACTCCGTTCTCCCCTCGAGTTCGGTATTCTCGACTTCGGGGCCGGTTGACTGGTGGCCTGTCCCGGACACTTGTGACCTTGATAGACATCTGTGGTCCAACGAATCGAAGTCAACCGACCCCCGTAAGCGAAAAACTGTCATGACTAGTGTAGCTTCAACTGTATTCTTGCTAGCTCTCTCTCTTAGCTCCGCCGGGTAGAGCTGGCGTAGCTTGATCCGTGCATCGTTGTTCGTGAATTGCCAGTCGATAAGCCGATCAGCTGCGTTTCGATGAGCCTGCCACGCAGCGACCCCTGACTGGAAGGTCGCTGCGTGATAGATTCGTCGATCAAGTCACTGATGTTTGAGGACGCCAAGTTCGATCTCGGCTATGTTCAACCAGCTGCCGTGCTTGGACATAGTGAAACTCGAACCGGTCGAGATACGCTTGCGCCTTGTCTGGCGGGAAGAACTGGTAGAAGTCGGAGGGGTTGTGCGTGTTGAGGTGATCGGCCACCACCCGGATATCGAGTGCATCCAGGTAGTGGTCATCTGCAAGTTCGACCATTCGGTCAATCCACTCCTTGGTGCGCCGTCTGTCCGTGATATCGACGGTTACCCACCCCGTCAACGGTTCCGTGGTAAGGTGGAGTTTCTGTTTGTCGTTACGTTTGTAGTGACTGTCAATACGTGCGACCCGCTCCCGGCAGAACTGGGAGCGGGTCGCGCTTATAGCCTCGGAGGATTTTGCTTGACTCGTCGAAACAGATGACTGGGTGGTTCTTGTCGCATGGTTCGTGGTAGAGGTTGAGAACATCTTCCATGTAATAGACGAACTCAGCGTCTTGATCAGGCGGAATCGCCCAGTAGTCCGAGAGACGCGGTTTCAGAGTGTTTTTTAGACACTGTCGAACGGTTTCGTGAGAGATCGACTTCAAGTCGATCTCGTCGAGGGTGACGAGTTCATCTGCAAAGAGATGAAGCGTCCAGCGAGAGTGTCCTTCCGCTGGTTCGCTGCAGGCAAGACGGATAAGATGGCTTCAGCTTCCCCATCGAGTTTCGTTCGTACTCGCGGTCGGGCTTGCGGCGATGAATCGCCACGAGCCCTCGTTCACAGTAAGCTTTCCGAGTATTGTACGCTGTTTTCCAGTGACAGCCGACGTGCTCACTGATTTTCGAATCAATGAGCTCGTCATCGGCCTTCAGAAGGATTCGTGCTTGCATGTTATCCTCCACTTTTCGTTCACCGGTCGAAATGAACCATTCGAGTGTTCTGCAGTCTTCATCAGAGAGTTCGACAACGTGCTTATTCACTTCCATTCATAGGGCTCTGGTGAATCGCCAGACTACGGCGACTTGATCCGTCAGAACTAGGGAGTTGAAGCGGGAAACGGCGGATGGTTCATATCCAAAATTTCCCGCTTCACTAGGAAGGTCGTGACGTTGGCTAAAAGTGCTGTTGGTGGCCGAGGCGAATCCGCCGCCCCGAAGGGTGGCGGCGGATTCGCCGACTACGCCGTCGTTTCCCTGCAGTGTCTGCGGATTTACTTGGAGAAATCCTACCGGGAAGCACTTGACCTGTTGAACGAGATGCCACAAATACTGGCGGAGATCGGCCTCGAAAAGGCCGATCTCCCTGATCACTCGACGCTAGTGAAGGCGTTTGACAGGATCAAGATGGCAGTCTGGCGAGTGGTGCTGCGCCTGTCGGCGCAGCTCCACGAGCCATCTGGCCATACAGCGATGGATGCGACGTTTTTCGACCGCGAAAACGCCAGCAAACACTACTGCCGCCGCACGAATTACCGTGTTCAGACACTCAAAACGACCGCTCTCGTTGATACTGAGTCACAAGCTGTCCTCGACGTTCACTGTACAACAAGGAAACGTCATGATACGCAGATCGGCTGGCAACTCGCCCGCCGCAACGCGGGCGAGTTGCACAGCCTCGCTGCTGACAAAGGCTATGACTGGCAACGATTACGTGATAAACTCCGGGAAGAGGACGTAAGACCGCTCATCAAGCATCGAGAGTTCCGTCCCATCGATCACGCGCATAACGCGCGGATCGATGAGACTCTCTACGGCCAGAGAGCGCTGTCTGAGACCGTCTTCTCGGAGATCAAGCGTACGCTCGGCGTTGCCGTGCGTGCGCGATCTTGGTATCGTGAGTTCCGTGAAATCGTTCTGATGTGTGTCGTCTACAACATCAAGCGTGCCGTCAACTAGCCAAATCAAGCGCCATATGGCGATTCACCACGGCCATTCATAGAGAAAGGTTCCCAGAGCGCTTATCCTAGCAGATCAAGGGTTGAAGCTACACTAGTATATATATCTGCTACAAGTTCGCCCTGTGGCTTAGGGTGATATCTCTGTTTGGTTCTCTCATACGATGTCAGGACGACAAGCCGAGCAATCAACTGGGACAGAGAAGGCAGCTCCGACGCTTATCGATTGTGATATCCACCAAAAGTGGGAGAACCCCGAAGAAGTCATCTCTTACCTTCCTGACCAGTACAAAGACCGTGGTGTGCAGTCACCGAACATCCTCTATGATAACGTCGCGGAGTTCTCCCGTCGCGATGCGGTTCCAGATGATGGCAGCCCTGCTGGGTCCAGCGTCGAGAAGATGAAAGAACACCACTTCGACGAGTTCGGCGTGGACTATGCAGTTCTGACGGGGAACTCTTATCTCAATCTCACTGCCCTTCCGAACCGCGACTACGCTGCCGAGCTCGCGTTCGCGAACAATAAGTGGGTCATTGACAACTGGCTCGTGGAGGGCGGTCCGTTTGTCGGGTCGCTGCTCGCCGCACCGCAGAAACCCGACCGGATGGCCGAGATGATTCGCGAATTGGGCGACCATCCGCGTGTCGTCCAAGTGGTGATACCGATGGCCTCACAGTTCCCCTACGGCCACGAGTACTATTGGCCGATGTATGAAGCCGCCGAGGAGATGGGGCTGCCGATCGCCATGCATCCCTACACGGAGGGCCACGGTGTGACACGGCCGCCGACAGGTGCGGGGCATCCAAACACCTACTTCGAGTGGCATACGCTCCTCGGCACATACGCGATGGGACAACTCGTTAGTCTCGTCGCCGAGGGCGTCCTCGCGAAGTTCCCCGACCTCAACTTCGTCGTCATTGAGGGGGGGCTCAGTTGGGTGCCGCACTTCCTCTGGCGAATGGACAAAGACTGGAAAGCGCTCCGTGCGCAGGTTCCGTACCTTCAGAAGCCGCCGAGCGAATACATTCGCGACCAAGTACGCTTCACCACTCAGCCCATTGAGGAGCCGGAGAACCCTGAGCATCTCCTGCAAATCCTGGAGATGATGCACGCCGAAGAGACAGTTATGTTTGCCAGTGACTACCCCCACTGGGATACGGACTCACCGCTATACGCACTCCCGCCGATGCCTGATGAGATGGAGCAGGCCGTGATGGCCGGTAACGCACAGGAGCTGTACGAACTTCCGAACGACCCGACGAGCCTTCCGACCAACTGAGGGAGATTTGATGGAAAAACGCTTCGAAATCTGTTCAACTGACGAACTGCTACCCGGTGAACGCACGATTGTCGAACTGAACGGGCACTCAATCGGCGTGTTCAACGTCGACGGCGAATACTACGCGCTCAAGAACGACTGTCCACATCAGCGAGCCCCGCTCTGCATGGGGAAGGTAACAGGAACGACGTCGGCTACGGAACCCAAGAAAGTAGAGTGGAAAGACGACGGCAAGATCTTGCGCTGTCCGTGGCACGGCTGGGAGTTCGATATCGCGACAGGCAAGTCCGTCTTCAACCCACACAAAGTTCGCGCGAAGTCGTTTGACACTGTTGTGGAATCTGCAAGTAGTGATGGCTCTGACGAGAATGCCACCGATGGTGGCTGTGACTGTGGGGTAAACCGCGAGGGTGTACAGCCACCAGTCGACACATACGAGGTGGGCGTCGAAGATAAGAAGGTCGTTGTCTATCTTTGATGGACACGTATCGAGCAGTTGAATTCGCACAGTCGGCGACGATTGCAGATGCTCCGGACGACGTCGAAGCACACGTGAAAGCGCGCGTGCTCGATACGCTTGCGGCCATCACTGCCGGCTATCGGCAGGAGGGAGTCGATATCGTTCGCCAGTACGCGATGGTTCACCTCGGCGGGAACGAGACGACACTGCTTGACTCGTCAGGAGACACAGTAGCTGTTGAAGGGGCGGCACTTGCCAACGGAGTTGCTGCGAACGCTCTCGATATCGACGACGGGCATCGCGAGGTCAAAGGCCATCCTGCTGCAGTGGTCGTGCCACCTGCGTTGGCGGCCGCCGAGAAGGCGCTGTTCAGATTAGAGTTTGAAGAACGAGGCAGTTGGAGTTCAAGGTGACCATGCCCGAATTCCAACGCCTCAGTGGATCTAGCATCGGGATCGAGTTAGATTTTGTGGAGCGCGAGCAGACACCGCGCGAGCTGATGGAGTTGAGTATCCAACTCCAGCTGTGCGGATTATCACTTTCAGATACTATATCTGTCTTAGAGTGTTTCGGTGTCGAACGAGCACGATCGACCGTCCATAATTGGGTACAGAAAGCCGATCTACAGCCGACCAACGACAATCAGCCGGATCACGTCGCGCTTGACGAAACCGTGATCCAACTAGACGACCAGCGGTACTGGCTGTACGCCGCTGTCGATCCCGCTACCAACGAATTCCTCCATGTCAGGCTCTTTCCGACGCGAAACGCTGGACTCACTAACCGATTTCTCGCGGAACTGCGCGAGAAACATGACGTCGAAAATGCCGTGTTTCTCGTCGATTCAGGCCCATGGCTCCATGCTGCACTCCACCGACACGGCCTCCGATTTCGACGCGAGACACATGGAAATCGGAACGCCGTTGAGCGTCTCTTTCAAGAGGTAAAACGACGAACCTACCAGTTTGGAAATTGTTTCAGAAACGCCGAACCAGCAACCGCTGAAACCTGGCTCCAGAGCTATGCATACTGCTGGAACCAGCTAATCTGAACATGGCCCGCCGAGAAAGTCGATGCATCCATACGGGAGTTCCTCAATGCCGTCTTTGCCGGCTACGAACTCGCCGTCCGTATGGGGTTGGCAATTCACGCGGTCGATAACGTCTACACGGGCACTGGGTCATGGGGAGCACTCGGTTCCGCCGCAGCGACTGCACGGCTATTCGAGTTTTCGACAGAGCAGATGGCGAACGCCCTTGGTGTCGCCGAGTATCACGCGCCTCGGACACCGATCATGCGCGGTGTCGAAAAACCGGGCATGACCAAGGACGGCATCGGCTGGGGTGCATACGCCGGTGTCGTCTCTGCCCAACTCGCTGACACTGGGTTTACAGGATCTGGTACCGTCTTCGACGAGGCGTCAATGGACGACACGCTGGGTGAGGTCTTCCACGTGACAAAGGGGTATCTCAAACCGTACCCGTGCTGTCGTTGGGCACAACCCGGTGTCGAAGCCATCCTGACGTTGACGTCTCGATACGATATTGACCCGACGAATGTCGAGTCAGTGCGTATCTCGACCTTCGAGGAGGCGACACATCTGTATACCCGCAAGCCGGAGACACCGGAGGAAGCACAATACTCTTATGCGTACCCGGTCGCCGCCGCGCTCACCCGAGGACGCTTCACGCAGGCCGAACACGCGAAATCGGCGCGAACGGACCCAGAGATTCTGGCAGTTACCGACCGTGTCGAATTTGTCGTTGATGACAAGTTGGACAGGCGATTCCCAGGTGAGTGTCTTGCTCGCGTGGCTGTGGAGACTGTCGAGGAGACGTACCGATCCGACGTGACGCGTAGTCGTGGAGCGCGGGATGCACCACTGTCTGCCGAAGAGCGACTGCGGAAAACACGCCGCCTTGTCTCGCCGACGCTGTCAGAGGCTGCAGTCGTGCGCCTTGATGACGCTCTTAATACTGGGTGTGGATCAGTTACGAGCTTGCTCGAACCCTGGCAGTGAGCGGAGTCTCTCGTCAAAACCGTCAAGAGGTTATACCATCCGCTCCTTCTACTTGCGAACAATGCTCACGGCGAAGGTGTGCGTGCAGTACGACGGCGACTGGACGGCAGAACTCGCGAATCACGACGTATTTGGTGAATTCATCGCGTCCACGTTCCGAAACAATCGCTACGTCGGCATGCTCGCGGTTGAGTCGCAAGACTGTAATGCTGTCCATGAAGTTATCCGTGAACACGATACAGTAGAGACGGTCGATCTCATCGAACAGTACGAGACTAGCGAGGGGCGATGTGCTGCGACGATGCTGCTTCGAGGACGACTGACCGAGATAACCCCACTGCAGACGCTGATGTACGACGGATATCTTCCGCTCGGCCCGACACAGTTGGTCAACGGGCGTGAGTGCTTCGATCTGCTGTTGAATGACCGTAGCGAACTGTCGGAAGCTATCAACCTGCTCTCGGATTTTGGCAATGTCACGGTTGAGCGGATTACACAGGATTTCAGACGCGAGATCATACCGAGTCGTTCCGAGTGGCAGGAGCTGCTTTCGTCGATCCCCCCTCGACAGCGCGAAATCCTGAACACGGCCGTTGAACAGGGATACTTCAAGATTCCCCGGCAGGTGACACTCGAAGAAATCGCAGAAAAGATGGATATCACAAAAACGACCGCGTCAAACCACTTGCGAAAGGTAGAGCAACAGCTTGTCAGGTTCATTCTTCCGTACATCAACTTAGCAGTGCGAGAAGGAGAGTGAGGATCAGTTTGAATGCTCTGCTAAATGCAGACCTTGACGCCGCAGAGACTCTCCCGTCGGTGATAAACAAAATATCAGTGATGGAGAAACTATCCACAGTAATAGCGGCACCTATCTATCGAACATATGTCAGACAATGGTTGTGATCAGACGCCCATATCAGAGGATCCAATCGAGTCAGATCTCGTGCGACATTTGCGCCCTGTATTCAGCACGATCCAGCGAACATCATCAGTATTTGATAGAAATTCCGGCGTTCAGTTTGCATCTGCAGTTACCGTTCAGTACAGGCGACGGAACAATTGTTTTCAAACGTTCTTTTGAGTTGCTTCATCCAACTGCTACATGTCTATGTCTTCGAGAACAGTCCTGTCATTGCTCATGATACGTAGTTCGCCATTTCTACATGAGCAAGCTGGCCCCCTTCTAGTCCAAATCAGCCGTATTTCGCCGTCAGGGTCGAAATGTACTGCAAGAGCAGTTCCACAGTTATCACACACTGCTTCTGCCTTCTGTATTTCATTATTACTAGCCATCTCTACTGAAGTGTAGGAGACAACGGCCATTATTCCCCTGGCATTTTCACTAACCCACTGTGTTTTGATTAACTGGGAGAATCGATCTACGTTCAGTTTGCATCTGTGGTTGCCGAGACTCCTAATCCAATTTCAGGGGTAATTCTGAATAAAGAACGCGTGCTACTGTTATAGTAGCCACTGAAACGGTTTACACATTGATCACAAAGCAGTCATGCGATCAGGTGTACAGTGACTTTCAGTGGTTACTGTATACTGTCGGCTCTCAGTCGCTGTCGTGGCGTTGTCGAACAGTCTCGGCACCGCTTACGTCACCACCGAGGTATCCGTGGCGGAGTCAGAGCGGCGAGCGAGGCGCTCGCACTCGATCTCGGTAGTCGTAGAATGAACGCGGGATCACGCCGATCCCCGGCCCCAGATCGAGCGGCTAGTTGGAGTCGATGCGAATCGCGCCGTCACCGGTGACGGTTACCAGGCAATCGCTGTACTCGAACGTTACCGATCCGCCGGAACGGAGCCCGTCCGCACGGGGTTCGAACAGCCGCTCGAGCGCGTCCGCGTTGATCGAGTAATGGAGTGGTTCGAGTTCGGTCACATCTTCGTTCTTGAATGTTGCGACGGCGTCCGCGACGGCAACGCTGAGCGGTTCGTCGTCGAGTCTATCATATTGCACGGAATAGTGATCCCCAATCGCGGTCGACGGTGATCGTGAACTCATCTCGGTCATGGATTAGTACGTACCCCCAGTACGCAGGTGGGAAGTCGTCCCTTGGTTCACGAGTCGTTGCAAAGAGCCTGATCGTTAACTGTGTAACGCCTCCGCCAGTCGATGGTTAATCAATTAACCTCCGGAGCGGCCGCCCCCTCGAATAGGGCCGCGAACAGCTTTCGTTCGGCGGATCGAACGTGCTTGTGAAAGGCGGGCGAGGAGATGTCCAGCGAGCCGGCGATCTCCTCACCGTTCGCACGGCGGGGCCACTCGAAGAAGCCGCCGTGATAGGCCGTCTGGACTACCTCTCGTTGGCGGTCGGTGAACGTCTCGAGAAGCGCGCTCCGCGCTGGCGCGCTGACCGTCGATCGATCGTCGGTCGCCCCCTCGCGTCGGGCCACCATCGACACCGAGGGCCCGCTTCGGCTGATACCGGACAACACGTCGCGAATTTCGACGGCGTCCGGCACGTTGACGATCGCGCGGCCGCCCGACGCGTCGGCCACGAACTCACACAATCGTGCGCCGTGGGTATCGGTGATCGAACCCAGAAAGGAATCGGTGACCCGGAGCTGGAGCAACGTCTCGTCCTCGTGATCGGCGATCGTAGTGACCTCGCTGATCCCCTCGATAGCAGTGTATTCGGCAGCCGCGAGCGAGTCGTCAACCGGCTCCTCGACGGCCGCGAACACGAACTGGGCGCCGTCGGCTCGCGCCGTCGCACCCTCGTACGTCACGGGCTCGCCGAGGAACTCGGCCAGCCGACACAGCGTCGCGTCCGCCGCGACCTCGAGTTCCACTTCGGTGTGACCGTCGCCGAACAGCGCGTTCTTCCGTTTGACGGCGTCGATCGCGTACGCGATCGTCTCGCCGAGTTCCGCGAGCGTCGACCGCAGCGTCTCGTCGAACGCGCCCCGTTGCTCCCCGTAGATCGAGAGGACACCGTAGCAAAACCCGTCGTAGACCAGCGGGATCGCGTACGCGGACTGGAAGTTTCGCGAGAGCGCCTCACCCCGCCACTCGCCATCGTGAACCGACGCGGCGACGTTTTCGACGTGGACCGGGCTCCGCGTTCGAGCCGCCCGACCAGCCGGTTCGGCGGCCGATTCGTTCACCGTCGTTATCGTAACCGCGTCGAGATACCCCCGTTCGAACCCGGCGTGGTATCGCGGCTCGAGGCTGTTCCCGCTCGGGTCAGGTTCGCCGAACCAGGCCAGCGAACACGACTCGAGTTCGGCCAGACACTCGGGGACCCCGCGTTCGATCTCGCTCCGGGAGTCTGCCATCAAAAGGAGCTGTTCGACCTCTTGACGCACCTCGTTGGCGGCATTGAGCCGCTCGAGGTGACGGTTCTGTTTCTTGAGTTCGCGTTCGCGTTCGCGGAGCCGGCGGCTCCGCCCGATCCGGTCGAGGGCGGCTTCCGCCGTCGTCGCGAACAGCTCGGCGAGTTCGACGGTCTCGTCAGTGTATGCGTCGGGTTCGGTCGACAGTGCGACGAGAACCCCGTGTTCGCCGAGCGGAACGGAGAGACCGCTTCGAACGTCCGGCGCCTCATCGCGGACGATCCGGGCCGCTCCGTCGTCGTGGACCGTCGGTTCGCCGGCGACGAACGCCTGCCACGGATCGCCGGCGTCGGGCTGGAGCGGGTGTGGCGAACCGAACGTCGACTTGATGGCTGGCGAGTACGCCGCCGGTAGCAGTTCGTTCGTTTCCTCGTCGAAACGGTAGACGACGGTTTCGAGGTCGAGCACGTCGGTCGCGATGTCGACGATGTACTCGCACGCCTCCCCCTTCGAGTCGACCGTCAACAGGTGGCTGGTCGCCTCGTGGAGCGCGTTGAGCGCCTCCTGATACTGTACCCGTTCGGTGATATCGTTGGCGACGCCGATGACGCGATCGACGGTACCGTCGTCCGCGATCGGTCGGAGGGACGTCTCGAAAATTCGGTCTCCGAGCCGTCTCCGCGTGTTGACTGCCACCCCATCGAGTGCGTCCCTCACGTCGGCGCGGGCCGCGGGGTAGTCCTCGAGCAGGTCGAAGAACGATCGGCCGATAACCTCCTCGGATTCGAAGCCGAGGTTCGCGAGCCCCTGGCCTTCCGAGAGCGTGAAGGTCCCGTCGTCGTCGAGGACGAATAACACGACGGGCACGTTCTCGACCAGCGCCTGCAATCGCTCCGTCCGCTCGGAGAGATCCCGTTTGCGCTCGACGCGCTCGCTCACGTCCCGCCAGTAGACGGAGATTCCGGACGGCGATGGGTAAATCCGGGCCTCGATCCACGCGTCGTAGGGCTCCAAGTAGGCTTCGACCGTCCGCGACTCCTGCGTTTCCATCGCCTCGATGGCGGCGTCCTGAAACGGGGTCCCCGCTATCTTCGGGAAGACATCGAGGATAGGCTGCCCGATCAGGTCGGATCGCTCGAGATCGAGTACTTCGAGCGCGCGATCGTTGACGTAGGTAAACCGCCAGTCCGCGTCGAGGGCGTAGAACGAGTCGGTGACCCGTTTGAACGACTCGCTCAACTCTCGTTCGATACGGTGGAACTTCGTGATGTCCCGTATCGACGCGATGATGCCGTCGACGGTGTCGTCCTCGAGTCGGTTCGTGAGAACGGCCTCGTGGACGTACCAGCGACCGTCCGCGTGTTTGCAGGTGTACTCGACGGTTCGCCTGGTCCCGAGCTCGCCCTCGCAAACCGTGTCGAACTCGTCTCGGACCCGCTGCGTATCGTCGGGGTGGGTGTAGTCGAGCATGTTCGTCCCGGACATTTCGTCCGCGGTGAACCCTCCGACGCGTTCGACCGCCGGACTCACGTCGGTGACCACTCCCTCCTCGTCGAGGACGATCAACAGATCCGACGACTGATCGAGCAACGTCCGATACAACTCTACTCGGTGGTCGGCCGATCGCTCCATCGCTGTGAACTCCACCGTCCGCCGGAGCCGATGGGTCAGCAACGGCGGCTCCTGGATGGTCGTCTTGGCGACGATTTCGGTCGCACCCTCGTCCCGCAGGCGGTCGATCGACTCGTTCGCGGCCGGATCGACCGCATAGACGACCGGACACGAGCCGTCAACGGCCGCGAGGACATCTCGATCGTCGGTCAGGACGCAATCGACCGTCTCGAGCCGGTCGTCCGAGAGGTCGGACGCGTTCGGAACGGATTCCGCGAGTGCCACCGCTTCGTCCGCGAGCCCCGCCGTCGCTGTCCGGATCCACTCGGACGAGCCGACGGAAAGGGCGCGGATGGGCGTCATCTCGGGCTCCTCGAGACTTCGAACCATACCCCTGCTGAGGGCGGAGAAGGGAAAAAGCTCGCGTCGGTTCAGGCGTCGAGCGGCGGCTCACTCAAGGACGAGCGGATCGTGCTCGACCAGGTAGCCGTCGTCGCGGTCCTCGATAGCGCGCGCTTCTCGGAGTCGAATACCCCGTTCCATATCAGTCATAACCGGCGTTTCGTAGTGGTCCGCCTCGTACTCGAACGCGTGACCGTCCTCGCGGCGACGCTCGACGAACGCCCGGTGACGCTCGAGACGCGTGCGGCCGACCGACCGCGACAGCGCCGGCACGTCGTCGATCCGGTCGTCGAACACCTCGAGGAAAGCGTCCTCGAGTTCGAACCCGAGCGAGTTTCGGCCGGCACACATCGCTGCGAGCGTGGTCGTGCCGGTGCCCCAGAAGGGGTCGAGCACGGTGTCGCCGTAGGCGGAATACATACAGATCAGCCGGTAGGGAATCTCCAGCGGGTAGGCCGCCGACCGCTCTCGGAGTTCGTCGTCGGCCTCCTCGAGGGACTGCAACTCCCCCGTGACCTCGGTCCAGACGTCCGAGAACCAGCGGTTGCGCTCCTCCCAGAAGAACGCGGCCTCGTAGCGCCGGTCGGCTCCCGGCTCGAACGCGCGGCGCTGGTCTCCCTTTCGGAAAACCAGGATGTACTCGTGTTCCAGCGTCACGTAGGCGTTCGGCGGGATCATCCCGCTGCCCATGAACTTGGCCGCGCTGTTCGCCGGTTTGCGCCAGAGCACGTCCGGCAACGGATCGAATCCTCGCTCCTCGAACGCCGCGAGCACGCGAGCGTGGTTCGGATAGACCCGAAAGCTCCCGTCGACCGATCGGGTCGCATCGCCCACGTTGATGCAGGCGATCCCGCCGTCGACGAGCACCCGCTCGAGTTCGTCCCAGACGGCCCCGAGTTGGTCGTGCATCCCGTCGAAGGCGGCCCGGCCGTCGCCGTCGTCCAGCGCGTCGCCGATCGCGGGATCGAGCCCGGTAAAGAGGTCGTCCCACATCTCGATCATCGGATACGGCGGCGACGTGACGACGAGTTCGACCGACTCGTCGGCCACGTGCGAGAGATCGCGAGAATCACCGGCGAAAACGCGGTGGGTCGTCTCCATTGACCGTATACTGTCTGCGTCGGTCCCTTAGCTCCTTCGTCAGGGCGACGACAGAGATTCGAAAAAATTCGTCCGAGCCACCGGTCGGCTCGGCAGAGCACCGACCGACTCGGAGGGACGTCGTTCGACTCGGAGAGACGCTGTTTGGATCGGAGAGCGGCGGTTCGAATCCACGAACTCGGTTGCGAAAGGGGGTTGCGGCGCCTCGTTTGTTTCGCTTTCCTTGCCCTACTCCTCGCTTTCCTCGCCGGCCTCCTCGGCGTCGGCCTCTTCCATCTGCTCCGACTCGGTCTCCTCTTCCGCATCGCCGCTCGTCGCCGGCTCGAACTCCTCGATCGGCTCCCACTCCTCTTCTTCGCTCGAGGCGAGGCGACGACGGAGGAACGCGGCCCCGGCGAGTACGCCCACCGCGAGCAGGAGTCGCGGGAGTCGCGATGTCGAACTGGCGTCCGATTCCTCGCTTACCTCGGCCGTCGTCTCGTCGGTCGCTTCGGTCGACTCCATGACGTCCTCGATGATCTCAGGCTCCTCGAGGTCATCGATCGGTGACTCCTCGAGTTCCGGTGACTGACGACCCACGAGAAAGCCCACGGCCGCGCCGAGGCCGAACAGGGCCCCCGCGAGCGGTAGCCGTCCGCCCGATCGCGATCCTTCAGACTCTTCGACAGCTTCGAGAATCGATTCCCGCATCGGCGAGTCCATTCCTCTGTTGATTGCTTCCTTGACGATGAGCTCGGACAACGTTTTGTCTTGTTGTTCCATCTCGGGCATAATTCGCTTCGACCACACCACCGTACATAGTTCTGTTCACCGTTTCCGTCGTCGGACCCACCGGCCCCGCTCGTTTCAGGGACCGGTTTCGAAAGACAAACTGTTTAATTACTTGTTTACCGACGTGGCGATCGACTGCTCACCGACCATCGGGGTCGGTCGCTGTCGACTCGTACTTCGCTCACGGTGGACTGAACTGGCCGGAGATCCGATATCTGCGGGGTTTCGGTGGGGAAATCGGTTCCTACGTCCGCTTCCGGTGGGCCTCGAGTGCGTGTCGGTCGTGCGTACGCGGACGGCTGCCGAGTGGGCCTTCGATCGACGGGCGACGCGAGGTCTCCGCCCACCGATCGGATCGCGTCGTCGAGCGATAAACTGACTGCTTCCCGTGCTATAAGGTACCATCGGCACGATGAGGGCGAAGAGAGGTGTGGAACGCCTTCCATAACGAAAGGGATTCGCTTGAAACAGATCGGGATATGAGCGTTTTCCGCCAGCCCGGGGTTCTCGGTCGATCGACGCGGCGACGCGTGGTGGGCGTCACTGCGGCGCTCTCGGCCGCGGCCGTCGAAATGCTCGCGGTCGGGAGCTGGTTCGTCCTCGTCGTCGACTCGCGAACCACGTCGACCGCACTCGCGGGGCTCGGGGTGCTCTTCTGCGGGTCGCTGCTCAGGGCGGGCGTCTTCGGCGCGACGGTCAGCGATATCGGCGACCTCCTGCAACCGCGGCGACTTGGCGTGACGGTCCTGCTCACGACCGGGTGGCTCGTCTGGCTGCTCGTGGCCGAACTGATCGGTGCCGTCCCCGGCGTCGTCGTCGCAACCGTCGTCCTCGCTGGGATCCTCACCGCGCAGTTCCTCCTCGAGCAACGCGTTTTCAGGCGATACGCGTCCACGCGCGTGCCGTTCACGCCGGTGGTCCCGGGACTCCTGCTGGCCGTCGGGGCGTCGACGCTACTCGCGACCGGCTGGTTTACCGACTGGAGCCTCACCTCGCCACCGGTTTCGCTCGGCGTCACGACGGTCGTTCTCAAGATCGAGGCGCTTCACATCGGCGTGCTCGTCTTCGGACTCTTCGCGTTTCTCGCCCACCAGTACCGATTCCAGCGGGTTCTCGACCCCTGAGACGGTCTGTCGTGACTGTGTCCCGGCCACCGCATGGCGGGCCGCGGGTGCGCCGGAACTGACTGACAGGAGTCCGTGTGACGCGTGTGGCTCACGCGAGGATCCCGCTCACTTCCCCTGTGCACCCACGTTCTGATCGCTCTCGAAGGAGTCGGGATCCGGCTCGATCGCCGCATACTGCACCGCTCGCCGACCCAGCGTCGTCACTCGCTTCTCGAGTTTCGGATCGACGAACTCGCCGTCCTCGAAGGCGGCGCTCGCGTTCGGAATCGCCGCCTCGTGGGGGATCACCCACGCGTTCAGCGCCCGGCAGACCGACCGCATGTGCTCTAAGGCCGTCACGGGAAACGCGCCACCTGAGACGGCGAGAAGTCCGACGGTCTTGTCCGCGAACTCGTCGAACCCGCAGTAGTCGATCGCGGTCTTCAGCGGCGAGGCGTACGATCCGTGATACATCGGCGAGCCGAGGATAATCGTATCGGCGTCGCGAACCCGGGCCGCCAGCGCCTCGGCATCGCCTGCATCCTCGCGGTCCCGGTCAGCGTTGAAGATCGGAAGGTCGTACTCCTGGAGATCGAGTAACTCGGTCGTCGCGCCGGCCCGTTTGGCGGCCAAGAGGGTGGCTTCGAGCGCGGTCCGAGTGTGACTTTCGTCGCGGAGACTGCCACAGAGCGCTGCCACGTGGACGTCGCTGTCGGTCATGGCTATCCGGACGACCGGAAGCGGGAAAAGCCGCCCGAATGTGGCTAATTCTAACACGATCCGTTCGGAATGACGCCCATCGTGTGACGGCTATCGTAGCCACTGGACCGATTTATACGCTGATTGCATCGCTCTCATGCGATCAGGTGTGCAGGACCTTTCATGGCCACGATAGCCGACGGAGAATCGGCCGTTGCAGAAATTCGGGACGGTATCGTGCAGTCGCGTCTCCTCGCGACGCTCGAGGATATCCTCCGTCGCGCTCGAGTGAACTCACCGGAGCGCTCGATACTGTGCTTTCAGTTCGATACCGTGCTTTCGGTTCGATGCCGTATACTCGTACTCCGTTGGGTGAAAGACCACGCTGATCCGCTCGCGGCTGGCAGCTTCGTTGTCACTCGTGCGTGGTGGAACGGACAGCCGCGAAAAATGGTACCCTCGAGTCAGGCGGTCGTCGCGGTCGTCTCCGACGTTCGAACGCTTCCGTACACACTAACGAGCGAGAGAATCGCGATGATCGCGCCACCGAGACTGTTGATTCCGACCGCCAGTTCTCGCTCGGTTCCGAAAACGAACGGCGACGCGGCGATCCAGATTCCGAGCACCACGAGGACCGCGGCGAGGGCGATGCTCTGGGTTCGGCTTTCGCCGGTTCGGTACGCGTGTACCGAGGCGACAAGTGCAGTCAGCGCACCCACGAGGACGTTGTGGATCCCCATGTTGCCCGTGATCGTGAAGACGACCGTCGATGCCATGATGAACACACCGAGTACCGCCGTCAATCCGGCCGTTCGTTCGACCAGCACTGACGAGTCGTCCGCGGATCGCGTTTGACTCATATACACTGCAACGTGAGCTTCGTATTTGAGAGCACCGACACTATACAGTATCTGATAAGTAACCTAATCTGATGAGTAACGCCGTCGAACGAGCGGGGCATCGACAGTCAGTCCGGACCCGGTCGGACGACGACCGTGGAATCGGTTCCTCCTCGTTCAGCTGATATTCCGTCGACGTGTCGTCCCGCCGGAATCCGACGGCGTTCGGCGATCGACCGCCGACGACTAAATCTCTCCGAGGCAGTTCACGGTTCAGTCACTGCCGGAAGCGTCAACGAGAACGTCGTTCCCTCGTCGGACTCGGCGTCGACCCAGATCGCCTCGCCGTGGCGTTCGACGATCCGTCGACACAGCGCCAGCCCGATTCCAGTCCCCTCGTATTCTTCGTGGGTGTGGAGTCGATCGAAGACCGTGAACACGCGATCCTGCTCGTCGGGATCGATGCCGATCCCTTCGTCACGAACCGAAATCTCCCACGCTCCGCCACTCCGTTCGGCGGTGACAGCCACCCGTGGCGGACCGTCCGCGTAATACGTCAGCGCGTTATCGAGGAGGTTCTGGAAGACCTGCCGCAACTGACTCGCGTCACCTTCGACGACGGGTAGCTCATCGCTCGTTACCTCGGCGTCGGTCTCGTCGATCTGTAACTGGAGATCGTCGATCTCGAGGGCGCGCTGTCCGAGTTCGGCGACGGCCTCCTCAGCCGGGGTCGTACGCCATCGGCGGCCGCTCGAGCGGGACCGTCATCGTCACCACGGGGCTCATCAATCGGCTCTCGGCGACGGAGCGGGAAACGGTGCTCGCACACGAGATAAGTCACCTCGCGAACGGCGACAGCCGCATCATGAACCTCGTGCTCGTTCCGATGCTGGTCGCCGAACACGTGGGGTTGGACGATCCGCCGTCTCGAAAACTGCTGGTCTCCCAGCCGCTCGCCTATAGTAGCCACTGCAACGATTCACACTGATCGGACAGCTGTCGGTCGAGCAGGTGTGCAATGACGTACAGTGGCTACTATATCTGGCCCGGCTCGTCCTGTGGGCGCTCCTGACGGTCGTCACGACGGGACAGCGACTGTGCTGTCAGTTCGGGATCGCCATCCTCTCGCGCGGTCGGGAGTTCGCGGCCGACAGGGGGGCCGCGGAACTGACGGGCGCGCCGAGCGACCTCGCCAGCGCGCTCGAGGCGCTCTCTGACGATCGCTCACGGCCCAGCGAGGACAAGCACACCTGGGCGAAGTCGGCGAGCGCGCTGGATATTCTGCCGCGCGAGGCGGCGGTCGCGTCGCCGGGCCCGTTTCGGACACATCCGAGCACCGAGCAGCGAATCGAGCGCCTCGAGCAGTTGGTCGTCGAGCGGGTGAGGGGTGCCGCCGGCCGCGAGTAGCGGTTCCGCGTTCCCGCGGTCGGCGACGGGCGGCCTGCCCGCCGAACAAGGGATGCAGCGCTGAGGGACGCTGAAACGACTACTTGGCAGTACTAGGGCCAGAGAGTTGCAGTTTTATCCGTGCGGTCCCATACCTATGTATGGCTTCGGCAGACGAGACTAACGAAACTGATCTGGGGGAGGTGATCGACATTTTATTGGTCGAGCCGAATCACGGCGACGTGCGGCTCTTCGAGGAGAACTTCGAGGATGGGAAAATCGCGAACGCCGTTCACACGGTCTCCGACGGCGAGGCGGCGCTCGATTTCGTTCATCAACGCGGCGACTACGGGGATGTCCCGCAGCCGGATCTCATCCTGCTCGAGCCCCAGCTCCCCGGCAAGAGCGGGATGGAGGTCATCGCGGAACTGAAGGATGAACCGGTACTGAACGAGATTCCCGTCGTCGTCCTCACGAGTTCGAAGATGGGCGAAGACATCGTGCGATCGCACGGCCTCGAGGCGGACGAGTACATCCGAAAACCGGTGGAAACCGACGAGTTCGTCGAGTTCGTCCAGTCGATCGAGGACTTCTGGTTCGCGATCATCAAAACCGACGGCGACGACTGATTCGGCGCTCTCCTTCGAAAGTCAGGCCGCAATCGCGATATCGGCCGGTTCGATTACTGCAGATATAGTAGCCACTGCACGTCATTGCACACCTGCTCGACCGACAGCTGTCCGATTAGTGTGAATCGTTGCAGTAGCTACTATAGCTTCTCCATCGATACGCCCCCGCACGCGCCGTGAGTCCGATTCGAGATGTCCCGGGAACCGATATTCCGGGAACGGAACCGGACTCGGACGGCTCGGTCGCGGCTATTGGCTCCAGTGAATGCTCGTTTCCGCACTCGCGTATCCGTTCGACCACTCGCCGAGCAACTCGAGATCGGCTGGGGCTGTCGAACTCGGGACATCGAATCGGAGAACGCCGGCTACCGTTTCCCCTGCGCCGATGGTCCCGTACGTGCCGTACTCCCCGCCCTCTATGGGATCGACGTAGCTCGCGCTGATACCCACGTCGAGGGAGGCGGTATCGTACACCGATCCGTTGGCGGAGAGATCCAGGTCCGACGACCGAGGGGCCGACAACCGGTTGCGACTGGTGTTTTGCACTTCGAATTCGAAAAACACGAACGACCCGTCCGCCTGGACGGTCTCGGTGCCGTAGTACGAATCGGCCTCGAACGAATCCGTAACGATGGGGTCGCTGATCGTGATCTGTGGCAACCCGTCGACGGCTACCGTCTCACCGAACGCGGCCGTCAGGGGAGTCACTTCCACCGACTTCGAGACGCTGTATTCTCCGAGGGTGACGGTGAACGATCCCGTCATCAGCGGAGTGAATGAGTGTTGTGCGCTCGCGGTGTCTTCGGCGGGGACGGTGACCTCGAACGACTTGGTGTCGGTCGATCCGCCGGGACGTTCGGCTTCGAGGGCGGTTTCGACCGTGTATTCGGTGCCACCGGCGTTCTCCAGGACGACTTCGGCCGCGATTTCGTCACCGATGGCGACCGTCTCCGGGAGGTTCAACTCGAGGAATCCGACATCGGGCAGCTCCGCGGGGTCCAGCGAGAGGTCCCACGACGCTTCGTCCCTGGCTACCTCGTCTTCATCGGCTTCGGAGTCGCCGGCTCCCGCCCACGACAGCGTCGCGGACTCGGTCGCGTCCGGGATCGAAAACGCCAGCCATCCGCCCGCGGAGACGTCTTGTCGAGCGTCGGTGGGAGCGTCGTACCCCTCGCCCGAAACGGGGGCCGCGAGACTCGAGGGGACGGCGCTGTCGTACTGTTCGCCTCCGGTAACGAGTTTGAAATTCTCGGCGCGAGGGAGATCCTGCGTTTCCTCGCTCCTGTTCGCGACTGCGACGTTCGCGAGCACCCACATTTCGCCCTCGTTCGACTCATGGCGCTCGCCGTCGTCGGTCTCGAGTTCGAGCGCGAGTTCCACGTTGGCGAGCGTCAGTTCGACACCGCCGGTTTCGATCGTCAACCCGACATCGCCCTGTGACTCCGCGTCGTTCTCCCCGTTTCCGTCCGCGTCATCGGTGTCGGAACTCGAGGTGCACCCGGCCACGAGGGCCAGCGGAACGGTGGTCGTCGCCTGCAGGAGCGTTCGTCTGTTCATAGAACGATACTCTCCGGATTACGTTAATATCTACTGGCAGATCACCCGGCGGCGGCGGTGTTCGAGAGCATGATAGCGCGTCAGTTCGGGCCGATCGGCGGGTTCCGCCGGTCGGTCCTCGAGCGGACTCGGTGCCGTCTCCGGAGCGGGCGTGGCGATCACGATATTCGCTCGCCGTCATCGCCGACCGCGATCGCGCAGTCGTCACAGAGCCACCAGCCCACCAGCGGGTCGCGTTCGGGGAGCGCCGCGTCGCAGTTCGGACACCGCACGGACGGCTCGGCTCGAGTCCCGGTCATCCGTTCTCACCCGTCCCTCGAGCGCTCGAGTCAACCGCGTCGGAATCGGGCGCGCCGATCTCGCAGGCGACCGCGAGGCGTTCGGCGCGCTGGATGAGGAGGGCGCGCCCGTCGTCAGTGAGGGGGTACACGTACCGATGGGCCTCGAGTCGCCGCTTTTCGAGGAGGCCGTGGCCCACGAGCACGTGCAGGTTCGGATCGAGTCTGGTGCGGGTCACGTTGGGATACGCGCGCTCGAGTTCGTCGATGATCGCGGGTTCGCGAGCGGGGATGTGGGTTCGCTCGAGGCGGGTGACGGCCTCGAGACAGTCGCGCTGGAAGGCGGTGAGTTCGATCCACGCGGTGCGGCCGTCGGGGGCGGGGTAGTTTTGGGGTGGTTCGGTCGCTCGAGCGGTATAGTCGCGGTTTCGCGGATTTTTGTCGGGCATGGGTTTCGGAGGGCGGTTTCGGGAGGTTGTGGTGGACCCGGTGTCGGGCCGGATTTTCGATCTGGACTCAACAGGTAGTGAGTCGCTGCGATGCTCGTATTTGCTTACTCCCGCGTCTATCACAATAAACTCTTCTACGATATCGTAGAATTTTATCTACAGTATCGTCTAACCACTCGAGCGTTCCGAACGATGTAAGAAGCCGGTCAGAAACGCGTAACTGATGAGGAAACCCGGTGATTGGATGCAGAATCCGACAGATGAGCGGATTCTGGAGGTGCTGAACACCGGGTTAGAGCTTGGTCCGACGACGATCGGGAGAAACATCGATCGTGATCGGACCGGCGTGAGCCGACGGCTCTCCGTGTTGGTTGAGTACGGTCTCGTGGCTCGAGTCGATGAGGGATACTACGTTATCACTGCTCTCGGAGAGCAGTATCTCGATGCGGAGCTTGATGCAGACGAGCTCGAGTCGGACAATAGCTGACTGCAGCGAGCGAACCACTTCGGGACAGCTGTCGAGAAACGGATAGCCGAGAAGTGGCGCTTCAATCTCTTGAGCGGGCCAGCTGGCGTGATGCGAAATTCGGTAACGATGCGCCCGTCGAGATTAAGTCCACGATGCACGAGTATTTCGACGGCCAGCTCGGGGACGTCGGTTCTGATTCGCATACTCGTACACACGACCACCGAAATCCTCGTTTTCTCGGCTCACTGGACAATCCATTTCGGCCCAGAATCAGTGGAACGTGTCGGTCATCCAGAGGAGAACGAAATCTCAAACGACCGAGCAACTCGAGATATGCACACGAAAATTAGCGTCTCGTGTGCATATTCAGGGAACGGGTTTTGTCGACGTGCAACTCTAGGGGTCCGGAAAGACGGAGATAAAACGTTAGCTAAAGTCATCCAAACCGCTTTGATCAGAATCAAATTCATCCTTCACTTGTTCAAAAGCATCCACTTTCAACTGCTTACTCGAAGCTTCTAAAACATATTTTTCAGATACAGAATCTTCGGCAGTCTTTGCATCAGCTGACCCTTTATACATGATTCGGTAGTCGCTTTGGTCAAGTTTAGCTTTCGATCTCGAGAAAATACCAATATTTTCACCAGTCTGGAGCAAATTAGTTACAGAATTGGAAATTATTCGTTCTTTCTCATCCTCTGACACGCTGAGTTTAAGCTTTGCAGCATATCGTTCAGTGAATTCCTCTCTTGTGAATTCAAGGGGTTCCTCTGCGTTTTCATATCTATCTTTGCCACGAACAAGTCGGTAAACAACGTTCGATAAAGGAATGATCGGGTCCGATCTTAAGGTGTATTCAATCGGGTTCTCCGTAAGGTCATAATCAAAACAATTTTGTACAGCATCTAAGAGGTCTTTATGAATAATATCTCCGTCTTCATGGCATAGCTCAGAAAGGCCATTCATCTCAACAGACCATATGGCGTATTCAGATGGTGAACACTGGCGATCAATTTCACTGAAGGAAAGACCCTCATAGTCCTCGGTCTTCGCTAAGGTCACATACTGAATAGCATCTAAAGTTCGCGATCCTACACCAATCTGTGAGAGAACTCTTTCCTGATTACTAGTATCACTAAACACATCGTGTATTTTGTTGATGTTTTCTATCCAGTTTGGAACTGTTGAGTCATCAACTTCACAAGCCACTACACAAAGCTGCACTCTACTGAATTCACGTGTTCTAGCTAAGAGTACATCTGCTTCGCATTCAGTATCAATATTATTTGCGAGTGGATCGACACATGTAAATTTGAAACCACTATCTGCTCCTGCTGCTCTCTTATTTTGATGAAAACCTGATGAGACAGCCCTTACAAGATCAACGTGTTCTCTCTCAAGACCAATTTTCGTCCGGATGGAAGGAATAACATCTTCTATCTCAATGTCAGATAAGACTTCTTCGTACCGTTCTTCAAACCGAGATTTCTTATCTGGATGAAAACGCTCTGCATAATCACTAACATCAGGTTCCTCCGGAATCATAGAGCCACAGGTTGCGCATTAGAATCGATGTGGTCACTCACGAAACTATAAATACGCATGAACTGACTGAAGGTAGTATATTCTCGGGGATAAACACGGATCATATCCCTGTTACTCCTCATAGCCGCCCTCCCGTACGTCTTTTCATCAATAACCTCCGCTCTAAATCCCGGAATCTCACCAAAGGATGCACTCATACGCGAAAGTGCGAAATCCCAGTTTCTAGACTCTATATTGGCTTCGAAATTATCAATATCTCTTCTATCTAATCCATTGTTTAGCTTGATTCCCCACGGCTCAACCATCTCAAGATTTTGACTGGGAACAAATTCATTCTCCACTTCCTCATATTCCGAGGTTTTTATTTTTTCTTTGACTTCCCGTAGACGGTCGATCGAGGCCTGGATTATTGATAGTGGCTCTGAAATACCTGTATTAATTGTGAATACTCCATCGTTCGTAATACGGAATTTAAATCCATTTGGTTTTTTGAACCGAACATTGGTTGGAAACACACCATATTTGTGTTTCACTTCTTGGAAGGTTCGTCTACCATCTTCCCCGTAGTATTGAATGGTTCTCTCGAATTCTGGACGAGTTATGCCATCGAGACTATCTTCTGATGTAGGGGAGTGATGAGCAGTAAAATATGGAATTCTTACGTCAGGGTGTTTTTGGACAATCTTACGCCGAATTAGATCCATCTGTTTTTTCCCGACCCAGAGTCTGCTGACACTCCCAGTGGTGTTGAGATAGGTATCAATAGTTGCGGGAAGATCTTCTGTTTTAGTCCCCGTCGTTAAGAAAACTGGACAAAAGTCATTGAGATGGACATAAAAGGGGACATTGCTGGACCCTCCCGATAGGAGTAATAAATCTCCTAAGTCTCTAACCACATCAAACGTTGGTTCTAGACTTTCAACAAATTGGCCTTTTGTCTCATAGTCACTTAGCGAGCCAATGAGACTCAATTTACCGTCAATTTCGGCCAGATCAATATCATCCTTGATGTATCCCACAAATTCATCAAATTCATCGTAAGATTCGTATCCTACATCAAGGAAATCCAGTTCAGACATGTTCACATACCCTTTGGTTAGCTACCTGCGAATTCGGTTTCCACATGTACCTATGATGGGGCAGTGTTAAATATTTCTCAATCATCAGCAGCTTACCTCTCATCAAGCTTCTCCAGTATTCGTCTCCTTTCTCTTCGAAGATCGCCAGCTTCATCAAACAAATCCTTATGTTCAGACATTGGAAGAACATGTGTACCAGCATCTGTAGGATCTTCTTCTTGGATCATGGCAATAGTTCCTTTGTGTCTAACTAAGAGAGAGTAGAAGGAGACGATCGCTTCTGCTAACTCGTCGTCCAAGCGAGCAATATCCCCAACATTATTTTCATAGACAAGTACTGGAAGATATTCTGCAGGTGGAACAGCATCTGGGGGTATACGGTCCTTAGTAGGCGGCTTTTCTAAATGACGAAGCCTTGATGGAAGCTTTGAAAGATTAGAAAGTTCTCTAATTTCGGCAGTGAAGGCCCGTTCTAAGCGTTTCCGTTGGTCAGCCTTTCTTTTCCGATAGAGTAGAAAACTACCCAGAACAGTGAGCACTGCAGGAATCCAGATACCACCGTCCATCGCGATAATGGTTTGTAGCATCTCAGAAGCACCAAGGAGAACGTCTAATGCTCCCAGCCAGACAACCAGTACGATAATTGAGAGTGTATAAAAGGCCAGAATTTTCCAACTGTGTGACATATTGTTTCTTAACTCCTGGTTCTGTGATCTACCGGTGCTCTATTCTTTAATCAGTCTCGGGAGACCGCCAACCACCAGCATTCAACTTCAGAAATTATGGTGGGTGATATTGAATCTTGTTGATTATTCTACCAAGGCGAAATAGACACTACTTGACCGTGAGTCAGAATTGGGTATTACAATTTCGGGACCTACGTTTCCAATGCATCAACTGGAGATCCGCGAGCGGAAGCGGGGCAGGTGCGGTGTAATTTTTTGGCGCTGTCCCCTTGGGGACACCCGCCAAGGGGGCTTTCGCGCGAACCGACCCCGCAGGCGTTGCGGTGCGATCGCGGTGCCGACCCCGCCCTCGAGCCGGTGGCTCCAACCAGAGTTGTCTAAGCAGGGATGTTATTCAAGAAAGCTTGCTGAAAGCAACGAAAACGGGAGCGTTGCCACTATCGAGACCGGTTCAGCGATCGGCAACAGCGCCGACGAACCCGGTTTCAGTGCCGCCGCCGGAAGTCTTCCAGGTCAACTCGGTGCCGCGGAGTACGGTCGGATCATTCCCCGATCGCGACCATTCTCGAGGGCCTCCCTCGCGAGCGTCTGGCCGGTCTCGAACTGGCCTGCCTTCAGCCGAGAGAGAATTCGATCCGCATCCCTCGAGGCTCGTCTTGGTCGTCGCCCTCGAGAATAGCAGCCGATAGTACCGTGAGTTCGGCAGTCGGAGCACTCGCAAAACTCGAGACGAGTACAGGCAGCGTCGGTATCACGCTACTGGGTCTGACGGGAGGTTACTCGTACAGAACCTCTTTCGCAGCGTCTGCACCATCTACATCTGGGTGATTTGACCACTCGGTCATCTTTTCGGCACAACAGTCTAGACAAAACAGATGATACGTATTCGGGTTTTGCCAGTTTTTGCGCTCCAACCAGTATCCCTCAGTTTCATCGCCGTCGATACGTGTCTCACACTCGAGGCATACCTTCGGCTTGCAAGGCGGGTTCGGCTCGGGCCAATAACACCTCATTGTACCGTCTATACAGATAACAGCCTAATAATAGTATTCTAACAACATCTAAATTACCAGTTATGATTAGAACTGGTGGTGGATTCTCAGAAAAAGACACCTGATCAATACGCCCGTGTACCGACCGAAGCGGGTGTTTCAGTTTCCCACGCCGGTCGGAATATAGTTCCAACTGAAACGGTTCACACATCGATCGCACAGCCGTCGTGCGATCGAGTGTGCAGTGACTTTCAGTGGCTACTATACCGAACTCGGATCTCCGACTACCGAGAGACTGCACACGAGTTCGGTATCAGAAGAACGCACAGTCGAATCAAAGAGAGATTTGAACCACGGTCGCAGCGAAGCTGCTCCCTGATTCAAATTCCTCCTCTTGCATACCTGCCGCTCGCGAGTTTGCGAGCGGCGAGGAATGGGGTCGGAGGGATTTGAACCCCCGATCTACTGATATCTCCGGTGCGCCTCGGAACTCCAGAGGGTCATCACACGGACACTGATCAGGTGTCCGATCAGTATATCAGTCTGGAGTGTCGTCCCG